>Ga0099364_10015013_pt1 | contig 10242 bp, 7 predicted proteins | sample TergutTh196P3_FD_73070 | JGI IMG/M metagenome (GOLD analysis project Ga0099364, IMG submission 73070) | Microcerotermes parvus P3 segment gut microbial communities from Pointe-Noire, Republic of the Congo - Th196 P3 | ecosystem: Host-associated > Arthropoda: Insects > Digestive system > Gut ...
TAAATGAACCAAAGGAATGAAATATGACTCAGTATGCAGAGGAAATAAAAAAACATTTAGCAGGCTATAAAAAAGTTAGCTATCCAAGAGTGCCAAATGGAAAATGGTATGGAAAAGGTTATCCGCAAGGAAAGGATTGTCCCCATATATTTTCCAGTACTTTTAGAAAGAAAAATCTTATTGATGTTTATGGACAAATTGAAGAATTGTTTTATGAACTAGAAAAAGAAAAAAAGATACATCAATATTTTCATCACTTAAATTCTTCACAAGCAATGTGTATTAATTTCTTTTTTCCATTATTTAAGGAAAAGAAGCTTGAAATAATATTGCAGGCATTGGGACTTTATAATGAAAAAGTAGATTATGAAACAGTTAATTTTGAATTTGATGAAAAAAGCATAGAAAAAAAATATGGAGAAACATCTACAAGTTTTGATTTTTATTTTGAAACAAAAAGGGGAAAAGAAATATATTTTGAAATAAAATATACAGAAAATAAATTTGGAAAAACAGAAAAAGATGAAAGACACTTAAATAAATACAAAAATATATACGAAAAAGAAGCTGATAAGGTAATTATCTCAAAGTACAACAATGATGATTGTTTTTTTGAAAATTATCAAATAATGAGAAATTTAATTCATGTTTCAGATAAAGATAATAATAAATATGTTGTATTTATAATCCCAGAAGATAATAAACTTATTTATAAACAAGCAAAAGAAGCTAAAGATTTTGTAAAAGATAAATACAAAAATAATGTTAAAGTCCTATCATGGGATAATTTGTATAATATCATTAAAGAACAAAATTTTACGGGTAATTTAAAAAAACATTTTAGCGAATTTAAGAAAAAATATAAACTCAAAAATTGAACAAATTATGCGAAAAAACACTTTGGCAATTGCAAAATATCGTGGTTGGGACACCCCGTCAAGCCCACAAGGGGCTTGCCACCCCTCTTGGAGAGGGGAATTTTCTACACTTATTTCTCCTAAAAATATCCCTAAAAATTTTGGGCTTTTAAATAGAGCGAAAAATCTTCGCAAGGCGGGCTATCTACATGAGGTGATATTATGGGAAAAATTGAAAGGTACAAAAATATGTGAGTTAGACTTTCATCGCCAGCAAGTCATTGGCAATTATATCGTAGATTTTGTTTGCTATAAAATAGGCTTAATAATAGAAGCTGATGGAGCAAGCCACAAAGGAAAAGAAGAATATGACAAAAATAGAGATAATTTTCTAAAAAGTTTAGGCTTCTATATTTTGCATATCCCAGCAAAAGAAATTTTCCAAAATATAAATAGCGTTGTAGAAAAAATAAAGGATTACGTTGAAAAAATTCCCCTCTCCAAGAGGGGTGGCATCGCCAAGGGCGATGACGGGGTGTCCTTACAACGAAATTCCAAAACCCCAGCGTTAATGTTAAAAAAAGGTAAAAAGAAGAGGTAAAAAAATGGAAGCGTCTCAAAATAAATCCTTCGTCCACCTGCAAGTCCACTCCGAATATTCCTTTTTGCAAGCGCCAGTTAGGATAATGCCGCTGCTCAAAAAAGCAAAGGAGTTGAACCAAAATGCAATAGCCCTGACCGACCATGGATTTATGTTTGGCATATTGAATTTTTACATGGAAATGGATAAAAAAAAGGAACTTAAAAGCGTAAAACGAATTTTAGGAAGCCATATATACATAGAAACAGATGCAGCAAAACCCAATGACAAATCTTCCTACAACAGACTAACGCTTTTGGCAGAAAATCAAAAAGGCTACGAAAATCTTATTAAAATTAGCAGCGAAACTTATACAAATCCAGAAAAATTTCAGGAAATTCCTACGATCTCTTTGGATTTTTTATCGCAACGCAAAGAAGGCTTGATAGCCATAGCCGGTGATATGGCAAGCCGATTTGGGCGCGATGTCTGCGGAAATATGGAAAACAGAGCGAAAGCCTTTTTAGATGGCTTGTGCAAAGTTTTTGATTATGAACATCTTTATTTCTCTTTGCAAAATCATTTTCTGGATGCAGAAATACAAGTGAACGATTTTTTGAGAAAATACGCAGCAGAAAATAACAGGCAACTAGTCGTTACAAATAATGTGCATTACTTGTCAAAAAAAGATGCGCAAAGCCACGCCGCTCTTTTGTGCATGGAGCAAAAAAAGAAATTGATAGAATTCAGCGATGAGTATTTTTCAACAGAAGAATTTTATTTGAAATCTGCGGAAGAAATGTATGAGTTGTTTCCAAACGATACAGAAGCATTGGAAAATACGGTTAAAATCGCAGATCGATGCAATGTGGAAATAAAAACAAAAGTTGGCTCTGATTTTTGGCCTCGCTTTGAATGCCCCCCGGAATGTCCAGACGAATTTGATTATTTGGAAAGTTTGGTTAAAGATAAAGTTTCTTTAAGATATGCAGATGGATTGAACAATGAAAAAATAATGGAAAGAGTTAATATAGAACTTGCTACAATAAAACAATTGAAAGTTCCGGGCTACTTCTTGATAATACAGGATTTTATCAACTGGGCAAAAAACGAAGGCATTCCAATGGGACCAGGGCGCGGCTCTGCAGCAGGCTCAATAGTTGCCTATATACTCGGCATAACAGAGCTAGACCCGCTTCCTTACAATTTGCTGTTTGAAAGATTTTTAAACCCCGAGCGAGTGTCCATGCCTGATATAGATATTGATGTGTCCGATAAAGACAGAGGCAAGCTCATAGACTATGTCAAAAGAAAATACGGAGCAGAAAATGTAACGCAGCTGATAACATACGGACGAATGAAAGCAAAAGCCGTTTTGTGGGCGGTTGGGCGAGTGCTGGATATGTCTAGAACCGATGTTGGAATGTTCGCAGATAAAATTCCATTCAAGCTTCCAGTGCAAAAAGATGCAGACGGAAACGATATAGACGGCTCAGACAAAGTGAACTTGACAAATGTCAGAAATTTTGACGAAGAATTAAATTCCTTGATAGAAAGCACGGATGCCTATAAAGATTTTTGGAGTTTAGCAACCAAACTGGAAGGGTTGATAAGCAACTCAGGCACGCACGCCGCCGCGCTCATTATAGCGCCATGCAAAATGACGGAGCTTGTGCCCATTTACCGCCTAAACGCCAACCCCGAAGATGTGCCCGCCGTGCAATATGATAAATATTACATAGAAGACATCGGCCTGCTGAAAATGGATATTTTGGGGCTTCGCAATTTGTCTATGATCCAAGATACCGTGAATACGGTTAAAGAAATAAAAAAACTTGATTTGGATATGGACGAGATTCCATTGACCGATGATAAAACATTTGATATTTTTAAACAAGGGCACACCATTGGCATATTCCAGTTTGAATCTCCAGGAATGCGAAAATATTTGCGAGAACTTAAACCCAGCAGCATTGAAGACCTGATTGCCATGAACGCTCTTTACCGCCCGGGACCAATGGACAATATCCCAAGATTTGTGAAATGCAAGCATGGTTTGGAAAAAATAAATTGCTATCACCAAGACCTTGAAAAAGTTTTGGGAGAAACATACGGAGTTATAGTTTATCAAGAGCAGGTAATGCGCTTGACTCAGATTCTCTCGGGATTTTCTTTGGGCAAAGCGGATATTCTTCGCAGAGCAATGGGAAAAAAAGACCCAGAAGAAATGCTGAAAATGCACCCCGAATTTATTAAAAATGGATTGGAGAAAAATTATCCCGAACCTCTTTTGCAAAAAATTTGGGAAGACTTGAAACCTTTCTGCGGTTATGCGTTCAACAAAAGCCACTCCGCAACATATTCATACGTGGCATACCAAACCGCATATTTAAAAGCAAACTTTCCGCAAGAATACATGGCGGCAGTTATGAGTTGCGAAAAAATGGAAAATTTGCCAATGATTGTTGACGAATGCAAAAGAATGGGGATAAAAGTTTTGCCGCCCGATGTAAATAATTCAAGGTCGGCGTTTAGCGTGGAAGGAAAAGCAATTAGATGGGGTTTGTCGCAAATCAAGGGCTGCGGCGAGGTTGTGGCAAAAGATATTGAAACAGACAGAAAGCAGAATGGTCCTTATAAAAGCATTTTTGACATGGTACGCAGATTGCACTTGCACGACAAAGTTACCATAAATAAAATTGCTCTGGAAAGTTTGGTAAAAGCTGGAGCAATGGATGCCCTGCCTGGAACTCGCGCTCAAAAATTTGCCTCCGTTGAGCTTGCTCTTGCGGATGCCGCTTCATGGAAAATTCAAAAGCAATCGGCTCAAATGTCTTTCTTTGGCTCTGACCTTGATTTGGAACCCGATTTGGCAGAACAAGTAGAGTGGTCTTTTTTAGACAGCCTTATGAAAGAGCAAAAAATGCTTGGAGTGCAGATAAGCGCCCATCCTTTGGACGAGTATTATGCGGAGATAAAAGGCTTTGCTAATTTTGAGCTTTGCACCAGAGAGAATATTTATGAGCGGGTGGATTCCAATGTGAAAATTGCCGTGCTTGTGAGCAACGTAAGCGAAAAGCCAACAAAGACCGGCGAAACGATAGCAATTTTAACTTTGCAAGACAAGCACGATAAACTGGAGGCTTTTTGCGGAACAAAAAAGTGGCAGGAACTGAAAGGGAAAATTTTTGAAGGTTCTTTGATTATGGCTTCTGGCAAACTCACAATATCTTCTTTCAACAACAGGCCGCAATTAATGCTAAGCTCCATTGAATTTTTAGAAGACAAAATCAAGCAGGCAAAAACATTTTATATTTGCGCAAAATCAAATTCTATTAACCCGCTTCAAAACGCCGATATAGAAAACTTTTTCAAAGAGCATAGCAGGGAAAAGGGATGCTCGCTTTGCTTTTATGTTTCTGGCGAAAATGGCTATCAATATAAAATGGAAACGAACAAATATAAAATAACGCCAAAGAGAGAAAGCCTAAAAGGCTTGATTTCTATCTTTGGCAAAGAGAATGTTTGGGTTGGGGAGTGAAGTTTAAATCAAAATTTCCCTTGACAAGGACTTTAAATTTTTCTATATTTTCTTTCATGTTTAGGAATATGAATAATTTATGCTTAGAAATATAAGCTATATTTCTATTAGCCTCACATTAAGGCTCCCAGATGAGCCTACATCAAACTACACACTCTATAAACTATCTATGGCTGCATCAGGAGGTATCTTATGACTTTAGAAACAGTAATCGGCATTGAAGTTCATGCAGAATTGAACACAAAATCTAAAATATTCTGCGGATGTTCCACCGCATTCGGAGGAGAGACAAACACCAGAGTATGCCCGATTTGCTCAGGTCAGCCTGGCTCTTTGCCAAAACTGAATGAAGCCGTTGTGGAGCGTGCGGTAAAACTAGGGCTTGTTTTGGGCTGTGATATAAACAAGAACAGCAAATTTGACCGAAAAAATTACTTTTATCCCGATTTGCCAAAAGCATATCAAATATCGCAATTGTATTTTCCAATTTGCACAGACGGAAAACTGGAAATAGATATAGACGGCAAAAAAAAGAATATAGGCATACGCGAAATTCATATTGAAGAAGATGCTGGCAAGCTAATCCATTCGTCTGGCGAAGGCGGCACTTATATAGACTATAACCGCGCTGGCGTGCCGCTTTTGGAAATTGTTACAAATCCGGATTTCAGGAATGCGCAAGAAGTTGTGGCTTTTATAGAAAGGCTTAGGGAAACAATGCTTTACCTTGATATATGCGACTGCAAAATGCAGGAAGGCTCTCTCCGCGCAGACATAAATCTTTCGCTGCGCCAGCCTGGCGGAGAGTTTGGAACTAGAACCGAAACCAAAAATTTAAATTCGCTCAAAGCCATAGCGCATGCGATTGAGTATGAGAATAAACGGCAGGCGGAAATTATCAAAAACAACGGAAAGGTTGTGCAGCAAACTCGCCGATGGGATGAGGACAAGAACACGTCATTCCCCATGCGTTCAAAAGAAAATGCGCAGGATTATCGCTACTTTGCAGAGCCAGACTTGCAGCCTCTTGAAATATCAAGCGAATGGCTGAATGAAATTAAGAAAAACATCCCAGAGCTTGCAAACGAAAAGCGTGAGCGTTATATACGCCAGTACGGTATTTCATCTTACATGGCAGAAGTTATATGCACAAGCAAAAATCTGGCAAAGCTATTTGAAGACCTTGCGCAAAAAAGCGGAGAGCCAGTTGAAGCCGCAAATCTTATAACAGGCGAATTAATGCGTCTTATTAACGAGACTGGTGCGCAGGCAGACACTTTTGCAATTGACGAAAACAAGCTTGCATTTTTAATCTCTCTTGTTGTGAGCGGGAAAATCAACAGAAGCGTGTATAAGGATATTGTAGCAGAAGTGTTTGCAAACAATATTGACCCGGAAAAATACATTGCAGAAAAAGGCTTGCTGGCTGTAAGCGACGATTCCGTGATAATTGCCGCTGTAAACCAAGTTCTGTCAAATAACGCCGATGCTGTAGCCGATTTTACTGCAGGCAAGGAAAAAGCGTTTGGATTTTTAATGGGACAAACAATGAAAAACCTTGGCGGAAAGGGAGACCCCGCTTCTGTTAAAAGAATTTTGCTTAAAATTTTAAAGGAGAGAACAGCGTGAACGAAACTATATTAGTCTTGGATTTTGGCGGTCAATACAAAGAGCTAATCGCCCGCTCCGTCCGTTCGAGCGGTGTTTATTCACGGATTATGCCCGGCTCTCTTTCGGCAAATGAAATACGTGCGTTAAACCCCATCGGCATTATTTTAACAGGCGGACCAGACAGCGTTTACGATGGCAAAGCGATTAAATGCGACAAACAGCTTTTTGAGCTTGGCATTCCGATTTTCGGGATATGCTATGGAATGCAGTTAATGTGCCATTGTTTGGGCGGAGAAGTAAAGCAAGGAGACATTGGGGAATACGGCAATGTTACTGTTATGCCAGCGGATGGTTCCAAGCCCTTTCAATCGCTTATGAGCCACAGGGATGTTGTTGCCCGCGTGCCCGAAGGGTTTTGCGTAACTGCACATTCCGAAAATCATATCGCAGCTATGGAATGCGCGGAAAAAAAACTCTACGGTGTGCAGTTCCATCCCGAAACTTCCCACACTGAGGGCGGCGCAGAAATCATAAAGCGTTTTTTATATGATGTTTGCGGCGCAAAAGGAGATTATTGTTTAGACAATTATATTGAAAAAGAAACAGCGCGAATACGGGAGCAAGCCAAAAAGAGCCGCGTGCTTTTGGGACTTTCCGGCGGCGTAGATTCTTCCGTTTGCGCTGCGCTTTTAAGCCGTGCGATACCGAATCAGTTAACCTGCGTTTTTGTGGATCATGGTTTTATGAGGCAAAATGAGGGCGATGAAATTGAGCAGGTTTTTTCCAAACGCAAATTGAATTTTATCCGCGTGAATGCAAAAGAGCGTTTTTTAAAAAGGCTTGAAGGCATTGTTGAACCAGAGCAAAAACGAAAAATCATAGGCGAAGAATTTGTCCGCGTATTTGAAGAAGAAGCTGTGAAATTGAAAAATATTCCATTTTTGGCGCAAGGCACTATTTATCCAGACATTGTAGAATCTGGCGGCGCAACGGGCGCGGTGATAAAGAGCCATCACAATGTGGGAGGCTTGCCAGACACGCTCGCTTTTTCGCATGTTTTGGAACCTCTTTCGGGGCTTTTTAAAGATGAAGTGCGTGTTATAGGGCGAAAATTGGGCTTGCCCAAAGCCTTGGTTGAACGCCAACCTTTCCCAGGCCCTGGGCTTGCCATTCGCATTGCAGGCGAAGTAACAGACGGAAAGCTGGAAGTTTTAAAACAAGGCGATGCGATAGTTAGAGAAGAAATTGGCAAATTAAAAAAACGCCCAGACCAATACTTTGCACTTTTAACAGATACTTTTTCCGTAGGCGTTAAAGGCGATGCCAGAACCTACGATCCGGTTATCGCAGTGCGCGCAGTTGTTACATCAGACTTTATGACCTGCGAATACGCCGAGCTTCCGCACAAGGTATTGTCAAAAATATCCGCGCGCATTATGGGCGAGGTTGCAGGCGTAAGCAGAGTTGTGTATGATATTACGGACAAACCGCCAGCTACTATTGAATGGGAGTGAATGTTTCCTCAGTCTATTTTTATCTTGTACTTCTCTTTGTTGTTTTCGTAGATTTTTGCGAAACAGTTTTTGTTTTAGTTGCCTGTGGCTTTGTTTTGGTAGGCAGTGGTGTTTGCGTTTTTTGCGCTTTACTTATTGAATCCAATACAGAATGTTTTATTGAATCTGCCATGGAAAGTTTTATTGAATCTGCTATAGAATATTTTATTGAATCTGATACTGCACATCTTGTTGAATTTAATGCTGTGTTTATGGAATCTGTTATGTGTTTCTTTTCCAATTCATTTGCAGTTTTTATTGAGTTCAATTCTTGCTCCTTGATTGCTTTTATTGTTTCCATTTCTTGCGAGTGATAATTATATGCTATAAAAAACAAATATACTGCAAAAGCCAAAATTATTATAGCTATAAAATTCTTTATATGTTTTTTATTTCTAACTGTCCAGCGAGGTTTTGAAAGCAAAAAAGATTCTTTCATTTTTTCATAAGTCGCTTCAAAATGCCTAGGGCTAAGCTCAAGAGTATTTTTCCTGTTTATGTCTTTAATGTCGTCCGGCAGAGTTTTGGGAAAAGCAAAACCATCCAGCACAAGAGGAACTATGTTTTTATTTGCTTTAAGCGCGCAGATAATTTCCTGCCTAACCCAATCTTCTTCTTCGTTATAATCTTTTTTTGAAAACCTGTCAAAAATACCAGAGTTTAATATGAGTATAAAATCCTTGCACTTTTTAACTCTTTTTTCCAGTTCTTTGTCAAAGCTTCCGTTTTCCAATGAATCTATATCAAAAAAAACAGAATAACCATCTAGCCTTAACCTATCATAAATAAGTTTAGCAATGTCGTAACCGCCCTTGCGCCTGTACGAAATAAATATTTTAAAGTTCGACATTCTAATAAATATAGTAAATATTTATTAAGCTGTTTTTTAATATAAAACAATGTTGATTTACTGTTATGTTATCTTTGCCATACCCTTGGCCTCCTATATTAAAAGTTAGTGCAAAGGTGTCGCAATAGAAATAAAAAAAGCAAACCCCACAGGGGCTTGCTTTTGCGTTGCGTTACCGCAGTCTGTGCTTTGGCACCATTGCTTACGTTATGTGCGGCGGCTATACTGCCGCTTCAGTCCTGCAAGCAACGAACACTGAACAGGAAGTAACTATAGCTGCTGAGCCAGCGCACGTACTCTCTGTCGTAGCCCATGCTCTGGTTCCAAGCCTTTCTGGCATCGTATTCCGTAGCGCTCCACCAGCTGCCGTAGTCGCCGACTTCGTAGAAGCTACCACCAGTACCGCCGTGACCGCCCGGAAGAGCCGCAAAACCGTAAGTGTCCTGACCGTTGCCACCACTGCTCCAACCACTAGCAGACTTCAAATGCTTGCCTGCGCAACTTGTGCAACCGCTATTGCTTTCCACATAATTCGTAAGCACCGTCCAATCCGCATCGCTAGGCAAATGCCAGCCTTCAGGGCAAACGCCCCGAACACCGCTGGGAACGGCGGAAGAGCTGGCTGCGTTGTTCATAGCAGTATCCCAGTCGTACAACCTGCCGTAAGTATCGCAGTTGCCTTGACTGTCGCCACCCGTGTTGTCGTCATAGCAACGACTGCCGCTTGCATCGTAATTCAAGTTCTCTGCCATCCAGGTCTGATTGCATATTAAGATAGTGCTGTATTCCTGGCTGTCTCTGGGATCGGTGAATGTACCATTATTCAACGGAGAGCCAGGGCTGTAATCAGGGCAAGGTGACCTGCTACCGCTACCGGAGCTTGACGAGCCATCGCCAGTTCCTGCGGAACTGCTACTGCTCGTCTCCACGCCGGACGAGGAAAGGTCATTGTCTCCGCCATCGCCTCCGTCGTCGCCGGAGCAAGAAATTGTGATTGCCGTGGCTATGAGTATAGCCGTGAATATGAACGATTTGATTGTGTTCATTGTTTGGTTCTCCTATTGAGGGGTGAAATTAAATCGGTAAATAAGTATAACCGACACTTGGTAAAGCGTTTAAATATGGGCTTCTTATATGTTCGGGTAAAATCAATGTTATTAACTTGGCAGCAAACTTGAAGATTTTCTAGAAGCTCGCTAGCTCGCTTCCTAGGTTCAGACAGTGTTAAACACGATGGCTTAGCGGTATTT
>Ga0099364_10015014_pt1 | contig 10242 bp, 8 predicted proteins | sample TergutTh196P3_FD_73070 | JGI IMG/M metagenome (GOLD analysis project Ga0099364, IMG submission 73070) | Microcerotermes parvus P3 segment gut microbial communities from Pointe-Noire, Republic of the Congo - Th196 P3 | ecosystem: Host-associated > Arthropoda: Insects > Digestive system > Gut ...
AGTAGGACACTCCTTCCCGCTCCACGGTATTCACGCCCATGGCGGCGGAATCTAGAAGGACATCAACAACATGGTCGTCCAAAAGGTTGACCTCGTCCACATAGAGGATGTTCCTGTTTGCTTTTGCCAATATCCCGGCTTCGAACTTTTTCTCGCCGGTTTTGATTGCGTGTTCCATATCCAGTGTGCCCACCACGCGATCCTCTGTTGCGCTCACCGGAAGGTCGATCACTGCCATCTTCCCGTAGCTAACTGGAGCGGTTTCCTCTGGTATTTCCCTGCATTCGCCGCACAAATGGGCTTTGTCGGCGGGGTCACAGCCGAACCTGCATCCTGCTACTTCAGCCCGTTGGGGGAGCAACTCTGCTAGAGATCTAACTGCCGTTGATTTTGCCGTTCCCTTTTCTCCTCGGATCAAAACACCGCCGAGGTTTGGGTTTATCACGTTGAGTACAAGGGCTGTTTTCATGTCCTCTTGCCCTACTATGGCAGTAAAGCAGTAGCCGCGCTTTTCAGTTGTTTCCATTTTGTACCTCCGAATTAATTAGTTCGCCCGAATTGTTTTTTCGGACAGGTTCCAGAAAAAAAACAACCGAGGTTCGCTAACAGTACTAATCCACTAAAAATGTGGATTTCATAGTCGTCAGCGCCTTCGGTTCTTCCGTTTGGCGTAGCAGCTATTTATTAATTTGTATTTCAATTGTTATGTTTTAAGTGAATTTTTCCCCTATTTTTGGGAGGGTTTTGGTGTATGCCTAGAGTTTTATGGACTTTTTTATTTCCTCGACATGAACCGCTGTACCATCTTTTACGACAATCCGCATTTCTCCGAAGTCAAGGCTGCGTAGTATTTCTATGATTTTCCGTTCCTGCTCTGTAACAGTTAACGTGGCTGAATCTGTTGCAGTGTCGTCTTGTCTTCTTGTATCGCCCAATAGGAGTCACAACCTTTCCTATAATCTTTTGTTTGTCCCAACGTCGCGGCATGGGTTTCCCATTCCAATACCGCCACGTTGTGACAGGAGGAGAATACCATCAACTAAATAAAAAATAAATAGCGCTCGTGTACCTGCATAAAGATAACGAACGCTCATAAAGCAACTCGCAACCCGGTGATGGCAGGTGCGGAACCGATTCGACATGTATCTGACTTATCCTCATTGCTTGAGGCATCACAGTGACCTACTCGCGGGGCATCTCACCCCATTCCACGTTTTTCTTATATGAAAACGAATCGGTGTTATTCAGTTATTGAGAAAATATCACAATGTTTTTTAGTTGTCAACAAAAATATTTCAACATTCGTTGACGATGATATGCATTTTGTGTTACCATTCCCATGACAAAGAGTTTCTCCTTTGGCTTGTTTTGTGTTGGTAACTCAACTATACCATATGGGATTTCTCTTTGTCGCTTTTTTGTTACTTATCTATTGTACCCTAACAAATATTTTCCCTTGCGATTAACTTCAGATAATGTCACCCATTGAAAAATCATATATAATGAATCTATGAGTAAAGGAGCGACATAGTTGGTAATAAAAGCAATCTATGCACAAGTGCTATAATCGCTATTAATAACCAGCTCTCGCCAATGCTTTCGCTATTTCTTTTAGCGCAAGCTGCTCGTTTTGGCTATATATGAATCCAATATCCATATTCTTGTTTCTGGCAATTGCGACCGCTTTATAGTACAAGCTGTGGCTCATGCTGTTTGGTACGAAAAAAATCGATTGTATATTGTCCAATGATCGTTTATCAAAGCCTGTTGAGGTTATGAACACCCAGTTCGGCAATAGCTCCTTCATTCGGACGCTCCATTTAGCATTCCCTCCAACAATAGCTGCAGCGGTATCTTTCAAATCCATCACAGGTTCTGTTGCGCTTCCTGCATATGAAGCATCATCTTGGTTTTCTAAGCTGAAGAAGAACTCTCGCAACGCCGCAAGCTCTTTTTCCTTCTCTTTTTCATGAATAATGAGCTCTTTTTGCTTTGCAACTTGTTTTTCGAGTTCCCTGATCTTTTCCAAAAGCGGTTTCTCTGCTTCGCTCTTTGATAATCGGAGTTTTTCGCTTAGTTCATCAATCCTTTTGCTGCGCAATCGGTTTTCAGATATAAGTCGCTTGTTTTCGTTATCAAGGCGATTAAGAGAGCTTGTATTTCTCACAATCTTCTCGGATTCTTTTATACGCTCACAATACTGCTCTTTTATGTATTGAATTGACTTTATCAACAGTTTTATGACAATTGCAGAAATAAATTGCTGTGCGGATTCGTCATTACTATGACTGTTTTTTATCGCTGTTAAGGAGAAAGAGCATAGAATATCATTTAAGTCTTTTTCGCCTAGTTCGATGTCGCGGAACAAGCAATATAAATCGATTTTGTCTGAATAAGCCAGTCTATACAGGGACTTAAAATACTTCAGTAGTTCGATGTTTTCGATGCGAATTTGATTGTCGGACGAAATCTGGATTCCATACTTTCTCAATAGATCATCCTTGAATGCAATCAATTCCGTTTTAGCGGTTTCATCTTTTTTATTGAATAAATCGAAATACATTTCGTTAGAGTATACAAATGCGCGCAGGGAAAGAGAGGTGAAGTAGCTAGCAACCCAAGTGGGATTGATAATAGGCACATTACAATTGATGCATATCATATAAAAGATGAATAATTCGGTAAAATTTTCGGTATAGTTCCTATTGGTATCGTATTTCAAAGTGTTAATGTATGCTTCGATATTCACGTTTTTATGGTTTATAATATTTGATGCGGCTCTAGGCCATCCTTTGTAAATGATTTCGTTTAGAATTTCAACTTGCCTTTTATTGTCCGAATCTCTTGTATGGAGCAAAACCCCTAAGACTTTCCGGCATAACTCCTCATGTTGAACGCTTCCGCTTATGATAAGGGGGTGGTTAAACAAGCTTGAGTTTCGTGCGTATTTGCTGAAGGTTTTTCTCTTTTCTTCGAACAGTTCATTTATGTCTTCGCGAATAAGTTTGTTCACCGAAATAGCCTCAACAAGGAAAATCAAATGCTCGTCGTGAATGGAATGTATCAATCCCGTTTTTCTGATGCTTTTAAGTTGCGGTTGTGATGCTTTTCTGCTCATTTTCAATCCTCGGTTAGAATAAGAGGTGATAGCTGACAATAATTGGTTTTGCTTTATATGCAATTTCAAGTAGAAAAAACGCCCATATCTGCCAATAGATACGAACGCTCATAAAGCATCTCGCAACCCGGTAATGGCAGGTGCGGAACCGATTCGACATGTATCTGACTTGTCCTCATTGCTTGAGGCATCACAGTGACCTACTCGCTGGGCTTCTCACCCAATTCCATGTTTCTGTTATGTTTCAGACCCGAATTGGCTTCTATTATAGTATTGAATACTGTAAAGCTACCATAATCCGGTTTGCTTGTCAAGGGTTTTATCGATTGAATGATTTCGTTTGAAGATGGTAACTTCTATATCCCGCAGGGCTTCCTCTGACGCGTCGCTGACCGCTTTGCCGAGGGCGTAAACACTGTCGGGGGTGTTGAAATCGAAAACGGCTTGAAAGTCCACGTTTTCAAAATACTCCATCGGGTCTACGCCGCACCGTGTCATCAATGAGTATGCCATGCTGATTATGAGTGCGTCCCTAAACGTAACTCCGACGCTAAACTCATCAAGCCCATCAAGAAAGCTGTCCTCCACGGCATAGGCTATGTCATGGCTGTTATCTTCATATTAGCGCGCGGCGAGGCTCTGCGCAACCGTGAAGATGTATTCGCCAAGTCTGTCCGCTTCGCCGGAATCGGCGGCTTCTATGTCATAGGAGTTTCTTAACGCTCCGATTACAGGAGCTTGATGCTCCTGTGTCATTTCCCAAAGCAACGGACGGCGGACGTTCTGCCTCCCATCTTCGGTGTCGCTCACGTCAAGGACGTACTTCAACTTGCTTTTGCCACCTGAGTTGTCCAACAGGGCGATGCCTTTAGGACCACCTTTGATGTAGTGGTTCATGGGCTTGTTTGAAAAGTCAAACGTGGCACAGGCAGTTGCGTCCGCGCGCTGGGCGTGAATCATAAACTGTTCTTCAAAGGGATTCTTGTATAGCCGCCTCGCCGTATTGAGAAAACCCGTCCAATCGCTCATGCTTTGGGTGACTTACCGGGTCTGCTGGTCGGCAAGGTCAGCGTGCATTTGATATTTGCTTCTCAAATTTCGACCACCTTTCCATAATAAAACGTCACTCAATGACGAGAGGCGTTATGTACTTCTTAGTATGCAAATGTTAAGAAATGTGATTTATTTAAGAATGTCGGCAATGCAGGACGATTCGTAAAATTCATCATAACTCATTTGAGTTCTTATAAATCATTTCCCTATCCGCATCCGACAACAGCTTGTCGATGATAAAGGCGATGGCGAATACAACGACAACATTCAGCCCAAGCCTTATAAACGTGAATTGCCATCCCAACGAGGAAACCTCAAATAGCAACAGCGGTATACGGATGCTCGCGCTCGCGCACAGGAAAAGCAGCACGTTTGAAATTCTGCTCCCTTTTTTCAGCAACACTCCAGCAACAGGAAGCAAAGCATAAAGCGGGACGGCTGTTACCACGCCCAACATCAATGCAACAAAAACCCCCTTGAAGCCGGAGTTTTCGCCCATAATCTTAATCATGGTCTCGCGTTCAATCCATACATCCATAAGACCGATGCAGATAAAAATCGGCGTGAGCATGAACAGGAAGCCCCGAGTGTTCATGCCTGTAAAACGCAAAGCGCCTATGCCTGTCTGTGGCTGCATTAACAACACAATCAGGTTTACGACAATAACCACTGAGAGAAACCAGTATTTCTTCAAAAACTTTTTCATTTCAAAATCACTCCGATAATAAAAGCTGTTGCGAACGCGAACAGATACGCAAGCACATTCCGAAGCACGGCTACTTTTTTGCCTAAATACTTCATTTCCATTGGCAGGGTGACAAAACCGACCATAGTGAGCGTGGAAATGAAAACCGCAATCTGCGCAATCCCCGCGCCGTTATTCAGCAGTTCAGCGGCAACAGGGAACGCTATCAGAACGGGAACTAACGCAACCGCGCCGAACAGTGAGATTACCAGCATTCCCAAGAAGCCGCTTTCCGCACCAATGACGCGTTGTATTGTTTCCGGCGTGACCAACGCAAGCAAAAGCCCGACAAGCAACAGGATTGCCATAAACTGCGGCAAGACACTTAAAAACATCGTCCATGCCCTTTTGAGGGATAAGGCGGTTTTCTTCTTGTCTTTTACAAAGGATAAGCCAAGCAAAACAGCCGCTACACCGTAAAGAGAGTAATTAAAAACCTTACGCATTCAGTTTTAGTTGCCGAAGGCAAAACGAGCGTTAGCTGCATAGCATTTGAAGGCTACTAATTTTCGCCGCAAACTCCTTGGAGCGGATAATCTTCAAATCTTTTCGAGGTAAGCGCCCGCTTTCAAAAACCGTAATGGCAGTTTTCCTGTATTCATCCACCATTTTATCCAGATCAGGATACATTCCATTTTCCATATCGGCGAACAACCTTGGCAAGTTGTCAAGAGATCCGCCGCACACTTCATCCAAATAGAGAGGGCTTTCCAGATTTGCAATCAATGATACCGCTGCAGGGCGCTTTTCAAGTTCCCAGCCAAGGTTTTTTCTGCCGCTGTTCCTACGCTCGCTGGCTTTCTGAAGCGCGAAGACTTGCTCGCAGATATCGTTTGTCCTTTCGGCGACGATATATGAAATCTCCCCGTTTTCTTCCACTACAGGAATGACATGGCCCCAGAGCTCATCGCCATATTTTTCCATGTGCTGAACTATAACCCTCGCTGCTTTTTTCATATCGCTGCCGACTTTTGATGAGGTCAGCATATTACGCAAATCATCCAAATAGGCTTCAAACTCGTTCTTGATATTATTGCAGTATTCTTTGTACTTTTCCACAGTAGGGCACGCTTCATCAAGATCCTCGCCGTTTTCAAGCCTCATTATTGATCTGAGCCTCAGAAAGAGTTCGTTTTTTGCTCGCAGTTTCTCGGCTGTTTTTGCCGCTTTTGAATCTTCTGCTAAAGCTGTCGTCACTTTATTCAGACGCTTAAGCAGCCTGCATGTTGGCGTTTTGCGGGCATCCCCAGCATTCTTCAGCAAGAACTCCGAAATCTTTGCCATGCGGACGACCCGGTCGTAAAACAGCAGGTATGGCAGCTCGAAGGGAAACTGGCCGCCGTCCCCATCCTCCACACTGTCAATAATCCACTGGATAAGGTAACGGACTATGGCCGCCCCCTCTGATTCGCTGCTAATCGCCGCATTGCCTGGGTCGTTAATCCATTCGCTTGCTTTTTTTTCAATGCTATCGGCATCGTCGCCCGCGATTTCGCAGGTCTCTCGAATGTACCGGCCCAGGGTGGCTTTTATGCCGCGGATGCAATCTTTCAATGCGTTGTGCTGGGCATTGAGCATGTCCTTCCCGATATCTTTGTTGAAATGATAATGGCAAGCAAATATTATGATATTTGCATCAGGATATGCATTTACGACAACCTCTGCCACAAGCCGCCCCTGCTTGCTCAGGTCTTTCATAATCGACCTTGGCGCGCCGATGGTTTCAGTCAGGTAGAGTACGTGCGGGATCATTTCTTCGGCGTTCTCCGTCGACTGCCGCCAAGCCCCCAGTATCAGCTTGGACATCCCCTCTATCACATGAAACAGGCTTCCGGAGCCTTTTTCGCAGGTCGAGTCGAAATGCATCAGGTAACCGCCGCGCCCGGCGAATATTCCCCTGAACCTCGGGAGGTGCAAAGCGTGCAGTTTCTCCATGTCGTCAACAAACTCACGCGAATATCTGGATATTGAAGACTCTGACATAATCTTGCCTTCGCCTGCCAGCATGTCACGTATTTCAGATAGCTGCTTGTGCTTCATATAGCGAAGCATTCCCACTTTTGCTTCAAGCTCATAACTGAATCTGTGGTTTGCTTTTGCCAGATTTTTGTGTTTTTCCAAGTGGGCCGTGTTCGCGTGCGTGCCATCCATGGCGCAGCCGTTCGGGCAACCAGAGACAGGCCACCATCCGTTTACGGTATTAAGCGTATCGTCCACTATTTCGTGGTGTGTAGTTTTTATGACAATATGCTTTGCCCCGCATTTAATGCAGTGTATCTCCGGGGGATCTGCCCGGACTGGTATCCCCGACAATCGAAGCCCGCTTTCGAAGTGCTTCCGGATTACAGCGTTAAGGCCCGCTATCACTTCTTCCAGCAACTCCAAATTCAGTTTTTTTTACCCGGAAGATGATAGTGCTCAAAAATGCGCTCAACCTCTTCCCTTGTGAGATAAGGGTGATTCCGTAATTTGAGGAGCATGAATGCTTTGTCTATGGTGTCTGCGTCCTCGTTAATCACCGCGAGCAGCAAATCGACAACGACGAGCAGGTTGAACGGGTGGCCGGGGTTCGACACGGGGATGCCCATCCTGTTGCTTTTCTGCCGCTGATAGTTTTCTTTGTTGCCGCTAAAGAACAGTTTGCGGTTCCCGTCAGTCTCACTGACTATAGCCTTTTCGGTCGAGAGTGTTTGCAGTGTTGTGTACAACCTGATACCAAGAATCTCTTCCAAATCAGCATAAGCCATGCCGCTTGACGAACCTTCAATCAGCACGCGGGCAGTCTCCTTTGCCGTGCCATGCTCTGAAAACCCAATGCCGTTATACCGCCATAACCCGAAAACGTCATAGATTGGGATTTCAGGAAGGGTATAGAAGCGCCTGTTGTCCGTGAAACTCGAAATGCACTCAAGCTTTGCCAAGTCCCTGTGAAAGCTTGGCACGGAGCGCCCTGGAAACCTTTCGAGTATTGATGCCATGTCGGTCACATGATGGTTCCTTATGTGCTCAGCCAAGTCGCGCAAATAGCCCATATTCAGCCTCCTGATAAATTATGCAATCTATTACATGTTTTATCAGTTTTCGGGGCAAATTGCAACTGCAAAATTGATTTTTTTACGGTATTACTGCCTATTTTGCCAGATACCTAGCATTGGGATCAGTAGCGAAATGAAGGATGTTGTGCATTATGCACTACTATATGAAGAAAAGCCTGCTGTATTCTGTTGTTTTCAGCACAATTGTCGTATTTTTGATAAATCATGTAACACAACTAAAACTGAATGCGTAAGCTTTTTTTGATTCCATTTCACACCTCAATCCCATTTGCCTTTGCATAAGGCTTGATAATCGTCTCTATTATAGCTTAATCATGTCATCTACTTTCTCCGTCTGCTTCCTTTATTGCTTTTTCAATTTCATTATAATTCTCCTCACGTTCTGCCTGGTCGAATAAACCTGCACCAATATCTTTCTCAATCTTATCTATGTCCCTTATCAAGTTCGGTATGTCAACTTTTGCAGACTGCCATATGCGAGCTGTTGACAAACCCCGAAAATGATCCGAAGCAAACAAAATTCTAGCATAATAATAACAAAACAACAAAAATGCAACAAATATGGTATAATAGAGAAAAGCCTTGAAAGGTGATCTTTATGCTCTCACAGCAAGGAAGTTCTCAGATTAAACTGCATTGCTTAACCATAGAAGACTTAGTGCCGGTTGATCACTTTCTGCGGAAATTGGACGCGGTCATTGATTTCTCATTCATTTACGACGAGGTACGGGAACTGTACTGTGAAAATAACGGTAGGCCGAGTATCGATCCAGTGGTCTTGGTGAAGTCTCTATTGATCGGTTATCTTTATGGGATTGAATCGGAACGACGGATAGAACAAGAGATACAGGTCAACATGGCATACAGGTGGTTTCTTGGCATTGATCTGGATGGGCGAGTACCGGATCACTCAACGATTTCCCAAAACCGCAGACGACGATTTAATGGGGAAAACGTATATCGTCGGCTGTTTGAGCGGATACTGGCCATCTGCATAGAAAATAACCTTGTGGATGGGAAACTGATCTTGACGGATTCGACGCATGTGAAAGCGAATGCATCGAAAAAAACAGAGTATAAAGCGATCGTGGAAAAAGAAGCAGCCTGGTATATTGAGCGACTCGACCGGTACGAAGCGCTTGAACGGGAAAGGTTGGAAGAGGTCGGAAGAATACGGCCGGTAAGAAAATCTCGTAAAAAAAGCAAAGACTCGGAGTCCGTTGAACGAACAATGAGCGCGACCGACCCAGAAGCCGGGAGATTAAACCGTCCAGGGAAGCCTGAGGGGATGCACTATTTGGATCACCAGAGCATCGATGCAAAGCATGGGATCATAGTCGATGTTGCGGTAACTTCGGGAAACACAACTGATGCGACTCCATATCTGGACAGGATTGAATATATGAGGGAACAAATCGGTTTAGACATTGAAAAAGTCGGAGCGGACAGCGCATATGACATCAGCCTTGTCCATCAAGAACTATCGGAGAAGGGGATAGTATTATTTACGCCACCCAATGATGAAGAACCCAGATATAGCGTTGAGTTTCACAAAACCGATTTTGTATATGATCAGGAAGAAGATGTATTCACCTGTCCAGGTGGGAAGAAACTTTTATTACAAAGGCTTCAACGCTCTGAGAACAATATTTACTGGGAATACAAGGCAGATACTAAAGACTGCAAAGTATGTTTGCTCAATGAAAAATGCTTGGCAACAAGCCAATCGAGCCGTCGCATCCAAAGAAACTTATTTGAGAAAGCCATAAACGATAATCACTCCAGGGATGGTACGGCAGAGCATAAAGCTGTTCTGGATCTCAGGCAAATATGGTGTGAAGGCATCTTCGCAGCACAGAAAGCAAGACACAATTTGAGATACCTATTTAGACGAGGGCTTGAAGCAGCAGAGGATCACTGCCTGTTGTCAGCAACCGCCATAAACCTGAAAAAGTTGGTCAAATGTCTGGGGTGATACCCTGAAATTCTTGTTTCATTTCACGAATACCGCTGATATTGATTGTCTTGCCTTAAAAACAGGGGTTTGTCAACGGCTCGAATCTGACCACGCTGATATTGCGTCGCTCCGCGCCTTGTTTTTGGGCAATGTGGATATTTACTTACCCAAAACGATGAGGGTAATATAAAACCATTACCCACCCACTTTCACGCCCAGAAACCCTTGATACAGGCAGGTCTTTTATAAGCAAATATCTACACGACAACCGTTCATTACACCGAATTATTCAACCCACCCCCGCCACGCATTT
>Ga0099364_10015015_pt1 | contig 10242 bp, 10 predicted proteins | sample TergutTh196P3_FD_73070 | JGI IMG/M metagenome (GOLD analysis project Ga0099364, IMG submission 73070) | Microcerotermes parvus P3 segment gut microbial communities from Pointe-Noire, Republic of the Congo - Th196 P3 | ecosystem: Host-associated > Arthropoda: Insects > Digestive system > Gut ...
AGTATAAACGAAGGCGTATTGCGGTTAGAACCGCGTTCTTCGGCTTCACTGCCCCTGGGAATAAGTTTAAGCGCCGATTCCCCCATTATGTTAAAACTGGAAACCTCCACCAGAGTAGAAAGCTCTGATGTTTTTAATATTCCCCAGCCGCCGCCCGGGCCTTCCATTCCAACAGGATCGGTAACCTACGGCGGCATTACAATCGAAAACGCCCCGTCAACGGCGCCCTTGCCGGAGTGGACTCCTCCGGCTGTACCTCAACGCCATGACGATATGGCTGTCCTTAGCCTTGTTTTTTCTGACGGAAGCTCAGCGAAATTGCCTTCGATAACCGACTCCAGCGGCTTTGTCGCCAGGCAGTACCTTCTTTCAGATATCGCTCAAGGCAGAACAATTGTGTCCCTTAATGTGGAAAATACAAACACCCACCGCGAAGTTTCAATCAGCGGGGTAGAAATTTTTGACCCCACTGCCTTGGACGGAGGTTTAAGGCCATTAAATGCTGTTTCCTCAGCGAGGGATGCGATTATCGCTATGGAAGGAATAGAGATTTCTCGTCCTACCAACAATATAGACGATCTTATTCCCGGCCTTACACTTAATGTCAGGGGAGTTTCCGACAGGCCTATCAAGTTAAATATCCGGGGAGAGACCGAAAGAGTAAAGGATGCTATTATCTCATTTGTCGGAAATTACAACAGACTGATGGCGGAAATTAACGTACTTACTCGATCGGATACCCGCGTTATAGATGAACTAACCTATTTAACCTCGGATGAAGCATCGGAAATGAGGCAAAGACTGGGGGCTTTCAGCGGAGATACTACCTTAAACACTTTAAGAAACAACCTCCAAAGGACAGTCCTGGCCCCCTACCCTACCACTCTGGAACGCGAGCTTTCCATGCTCGCTCATATTGGAATCAGCACCAATGTCGGCGGCATGGGCGGCGGATACGAGCCTTCCCGTATGCGCGGGTATCTTGAAATAGATGAAAGAGTTCTTGACGCGGCGCTGGAAAACAAAATCCCCGCAATCAGGGAACTTTTCGCCAGCGATACCACGGGTGATTTGCTTATGGATACAGGAGTCGCATTTAACACGGACACACTAGTAAGACCATTTGTGGAAACCGGCGGAATAATTTCACTTAAAACAAACACCATTGATTCCCGCGTAAGCCAGGATGAACGCCGTATAGAAACACTGGATCGCCAGCTTGCCGCCAAGGAACAGGAACTCAGAGTTCAATACGCCAGAATGGAATCCGCCTACGCGCGGATGGAACAGATGTCCAACTCTCTTGATAATTTTAATCAGCAGAATCTTAGACGATAACAACAGGTAAATTATGGAAATAAGAATTAACGGGAAAAAAGCTGACATTACAATTGAACATGAAAAAACTATTGGAGAAATCATGGCGGGGCTTGAACAATGGCTCGCCAATTCAGGGCACAGGTTAAGCGGACTTACACTTGATGGTCAGACAATGAACTCTTTATCTCTGGAAGATGCTTTCTCCAGGGAAATAGAAACTGTAAAAATACTGGATATATACACCGATTCCATTACGGATCTTGCCGTAATGAGCCTTGTTAGTATTCTTGAAGACATAAAAGAATACGAAAGTTTTTCATTTACCGACAGAAATGATTTTTTTAATACCTGGAAAGAAAGACCCCAGTCCTTTTTCGCCGCCGAGCAAATGCCGGATCTTTTTTCTTTATGCAGGGATACATTTTTAAACAGCGGTTCAGGTTCATCTGTTTTGTTCTCAATAACAGAAGAAAGACTAAGGGAACTCCAGACCCCGGTTAAAGAGCTTGAAAATATGAGGCCGCTTATCGAAGATACCGGCATCAGGCTTGTAGACCTTCCGCTGGATATACAGACAGGCAAGGACAGCCGTGCAGCCCAAACAATCCAGGTTTTTACCGGAATCGCCGAAAAGATTTTCCGTATTTTAAGGCAGCTTGATATTCAGGGATATATACCGCCGGAAAAACCTGTTTCCCAACTGACAGGCGAATTCAGCAACGCGGCAGGGGATCTATTACAGGCTGTGGAAACACAGGATACCGTCCTTATAGGAGACTTGGCGGAATATGAAATAGCTCCAAGACTGCGGGAATTGTATGACTCTATCGTAAAAATCAGCCTTGAGACATCGGCAGGAGAAAATTGTAAGTGAGAAATACTTTCACGATGTATCCCTTACAGGTCGATGTTACTTCATTCTGGAAACAGGACTCTGGTTCTCCTATAGAAGTTATTATTTTTCTCGCAATTATCGCCGTAATTATCACGGTTGCCATTATCTTAAACGCTTCCAAAAAAAGCCCACAGGGAAAAAGTTCGGGAAACCGTGTATTATCCGGTATTTTTTACGGGATAAACCTGCGCCGTATGGCGAAAAATATCGGCCTTACTAATGAACAGATAAAAATGCTGGAATTTGTTTTTAAGACAGATCAGGTAACTGACATGGAAAAATCCATCAATTCCCCAACTCTTTTAGACGGGCATTTCAGAAGGGCTTACCGAGTAATTGAGCAATCAAAATATTCTAGGGAAGAAATCCAACGCCGTATTTATGTGCTTTTCGCCGCCAGGAACAAACTGGAAAGCAATGCGAGAGGGGGGATAACCTCTACTTTTCAATTAAATGACGATGCCTATGTAATTTTTTCTTACGGAAAGGAAAAATATAATCTTCCGGTTCTTTCAGCCAAGGGTGACCAACTGGCGATAGAATGTCCAAAAAACGCGCTTGGAAGCGTACAAAAAATTCAGAAGGGCGACAAAATAACCCCAATGGTATTTATTAAGGGCAAAGGGTTTTCCTTTGAAACCCGTGTTGTCGGTTATTCTACTTTGTATGGACACAACGCACTGATGCTGGCGCACTCAAACCAGCTTAAACTTCTTTCTCAGCGGCGTTTCCGGCGTAAACAAACGGTTATTGCAACCAATATAAATATAGTGTATACTGAAGGAAGCGGCAAAAAACAACGCCTGGTTGTTGACAAAAAGCGGCTTACCGGAAATATTATGGATATTTCGGTAGGCGGTTGTTCAATAAAAATCAAGACTCCAGTACAGGTCGGAGCCAGGCTTAAAATAGAATTTACGCAGGGAGAAAATAATGTGGCAGCGTTAGGACAGGTACTAAGAACAAACCGGGCAGGAGTAATCACAGTTTTACACATAAAATTTATAAGAGTTACCCGTAAGTCAATGAACATCATTAATGCCTTTGTTTATGAGTACACTAATGATTAGCGTTTGCAAAGGATGGAAGAAATGAAAGTAATCTCCATAAAAGACATGATAAGAAAAGATGTCCCTATTTACTACCGCAGACTATACACAGGCGTTGCCGTTATTGAGACAAAAGAGAATACCCAGAATAATTATCGTATTGATTTTTCAATCGAACATAAACCTACCGGGCATAAAGATGTTTCCGTTAGTTTTATAGACGAAATTGATTATCCCCTGATTCCCGTAAGCAGAGAAATAAAAAAATATATTGACGAAATGGATTCTATAGGAGCGCTTCCTGATTAACGGCCTTTTTCAACTGGCTTCCGGTTCCGCAGAAGAAACCTTCGCTATTGGACAGCGCCTCGCTTCTTCCCTTACAAACGGTTCTGTAGTAGCCCTTATAGGAGAGCTGGGAAGCGGGAAAACCTGCCTTGTAAAAGGTATAATAAACGGTCTTGGCATAAAAGAAACCGTTACAAGCCCAACTTACACGATAATCAACGAATACAGTGAGGCAGAATCTCCTGTCCTTTACCACATTGATGCTTACAGGCTTAACAATGATGAGGATTTTGCGCAGATTGGCGGCCTTGAGATAATCCATGGCTGCGGCATTTCTCTGATTGAATGGAGCGAGCGTATTCCAAAATCCCTGCCGGAAAATAAAATCACTATAACCATAAAAATAACCGGACAAACGTCCAGAATTATACAATTTAACGGACTGGAAAAGCTATGAACCTGCTCGCGATAGACACTGCCGGTACCGTCCTTTCTGTCGCTGTCGCGCGGGATGATAAGATCCAGTACATCGAAACAGAAGCCGGAATGAGACATTCTGAGCTTGTTATGGATTATATAGACAGCCAAATGAAAAAAGCCTCTCTTATACCAAGCGATCTGGACGCTGTTCTGTGCATGGGCGGTCCCGGCTCTTTTACAGGCCTTCGTATAGGCTTTTCCATAGCCAAGGGTCTTGCCCTTTCTCTTTCAATACCATTTTATCCCATCCCAACGCTTGATTGTATAGCTCTGCCGTACCTGCAGTGTTCCGATCCGGCGCTTCCGGTAATTGAAGCCAGAAAAAACGCTTTTTTCTTTACACTTTTCCGTAACGGACAGCGTGTGATACCGGATACGGACGCCTCAACCAGTGAGCTGATTGAGGTAATCCGCAGCAATCTCAAAGAAGGTGAAAAAATTATCATTCCCGGTACAGCCGCGACTATACTCCACGCCTTACCGGAGGAACTAAAGCCAAGGGTTGAAATTGTCCACGAAAGCCGTGGATTCGCCAAAGAATTAATCGCCATTGCCAGGAACAAGGGTATATTACATAACGATGGCACCGTTTATCTCTATTCAGGCCCTGATTATATCAGGGAAACAGACGCCGAAATGAATCTGCGCCCATAGTGTCATAGGAGTCACCAATTTACGTAACCTCTGAAAAAGCCTCGGAGAGAAAGCTGTTCAGAAAAAGCATTATTTCGCGGTTTTTCCAGCGGGCAATTGTTTTTGGAATAAAGTCTTCGATACCGAGGCCGAAACGCCGCCTGAATTTTTCCAAATCAGGACCTTCGCTGTACCGGTACCCCATAAGTAGGCTTTCCTTAAGCAAGTCCACCCTGTCAAGTTCTTCGCGTAAAGCCTTGCCAATTGACGGCGCTTCTATATATGCCCGCAAATCAGGGGTATAGGTAAAACGCGCAGCTTTTCCGGCGTTTTCATTTATCATAGTGCCGGAAGCGGCGGGACCTGCTCCCATCCAGCTTTCCATTTGCCAATAACGAATATTATGAAGACAGCGTTTTCCATCAAGAGCGAAATTTGAAACTTCGTAATGCCGGAAACCGGCTTCTTCCAGAGCATCCCGCCCGGCAAGCCAAAGTACATCAGCTTCGTCCCTTTCGGGCAGACGGACAATGTTTGACCTTACTTTTTCTTCCAGCAAAGTACCGTTTTCCACAGAAAGACTGTAAAGCGAAATGTGGGAAGGCTTAAAGGCAAGAAGCCGTTTGATATCTTCCAGAACAATTTTTTCCGTTTGGTACGGAAGACCTGTAATAAGATCCGCGCAAAACGCATCCGGGAAAAACCGGGCAATAAGGTCAAGCTGCCTTTCAAGCAAACCTGCCTGTCCCCGGCGGCCTACCGCAAGCCGGGAAGGTTCATGGAAACTCTGTACTCCACAACTAATTCTGTTTACACCCCCTTCCCTGCATACGGATAAAACCTCTTCGGCTGCCGATTCGGGATTAACTTCTATAGAAAATTCAACAGGAGAAAAACCCGGCAAGTACCTTAACGAGTCAAACAAAATACCGAGCCGCTTTCCTCCCAGCACAGACGGCGTCCCGCCGCCAATGTACACCGTGGGGATTTCCTTAACATCGAAATACTCAATTTGATATTTTATATCCGCGATTACAGCTTTAATAAACACGTCCATGACAGTATCCGATTCCTTTCCGGCAGCAACCGAATAAAAATCACAGTAATCACATAAAGCAGCGCAAAAAGGAATATGGATATAAAGAGAAGCGCGAACCGGTTTTTGGTTAATTTTTACTGTCAAAACACTTCGAATTTCACAATCGGCCAGAACCGGAGTACCGCCCTTGCTGTAATCTTAGACAGTGAAACCGGACCCCATGTGCGGGAATCGTTGGTATTGCCGCGGTCATCCGAGACCACAAAACATTCATCCGGTCCCAAAATTATTGTATTCATGTTACCCGAAAACGGAATTGAATCATCCCAGAGCGCTGGAATATTGGGAATAACAGGATGGTAGGGCTTCTCTGCAAGCTCAAATTCTGTCAAACTGAATGGACTGCCGGAAGGTTTTACCCTGAACACAAAATTATTCATAAAAACTTCATCACCCGGAAGAGCGACAACCCTTTTAACATAAAAATGCTCTTCCTTGGAAAAAAGACTGATCTGCTGCGCGGTAAAAAATCTTACTGCACTGTCAAGCATACGCAACGGTATTTTTCTCTCTTTTGTATTTCCCTTATCTACCAGAACAATACTTCCCCGTTTAAAAGGAAGCGCCTGTTCTTCTGTTTTATTTGTGAAACTTCCCAGATAAAAAACAGAAGAAGCAAAAATTAAACGATCGCCGGAAGCAAGAGCGGGCTGCATTGTATCATTGTCCAAAGTCCAGACAGAAACTAAAAAAGTAACAAGGCTGTTATATATTACGAATAGAATAAAAAAAACAAAAAGAATCTTTAATAGTCTGTGACGCTGATGTTTTTGCGCCGCGTATGAATATTGCATCCATCTGTCAAACATAAATAAACCTTTTTTAAGTTTTATAAGATACTGCCAATATTCCAGATTGGCCAGTATATAATCATCCCCTTGCCCAGAACCCTTGATACCCTTACAGGACCAAAGGAACGTCCGTCACGGGAATTGTCCCGGTTATCTCCCATGGGAAAAACCCTGCCTTCCGGTATATACCAGCCGAGCCTGTGCCTTGCCAGAAGCGCCGCATAACGCTTTTCTTGGGGAGCCAGCCGCCTGAGCATTTCAAGCCTGGCCTTTTCGTGAGATATGTAATCGGGAGCGTATATGCTTCCCGCCGGCATTGCAGCGGCGAGCAGGTTTTCCGGAACATGCAGCCCCAAATCCGTCAGACCGGCAGCGTATCCTGCAGCAACAAGCGCCGGGTACTGATCCTCCTGCATTATACGGCTAATCCGGTGATTCCATCCACGGGAAGCGATATAATCCTGTTCGCTAACCCAGTCTTTTTCCCCCGCAAAAAGAATCTGCATATTGCCATTTTCCGTTATAAAACGGTCGCCTGCCGCGCCGACTGCCCGCTTGATAAGAAAATGAACCCTTGGCTCCCCCGACACATCCCTGTCAATATCAACTATTGAAAGTGTAAGCATGTAGATTATCCTTTGAGCGATATCAAAGACAGGCCCGCGGGAAATGTAGGACGGGTTTTCAAAAATGATAATATCGTTTCGTTTTGGCTTAACCGGGCTTGGCAGCTTTAATACACCCGGCAGCAATTCCGGCCCGTATACAATTTTATTGACAAAAACATGGTTGCCGATATTAAGCGTATCTATCATGGAGCCGGAAGGAATCCGGTACGCCTGAACCAGGTATTGATTCGCCAATAAAACCATACCGGCCGCCCATAAAAACGCCTCGATCCAGTCCAGAACGGGATTTTTCGCCTGTCTTTTCTCTTTTTTGATACGGCGTTTTCTTTTACGGCACGTTAAGTATTTCTCGGTAATTACCTGAACACGGTCAAAAAAATCCGGCATTTGAGTTATCTTATCAGAATGTTATAAGAAGATCAACGAAAACGCCGAATCGGAGCAAACTATTCCTGACAATAAAGCGCGGTTGACAGATAACGCTCGCCTGTATCCGGGAAAATGACTACGATATTTTTTCCAGCGTTTTCGGGTCGTTTCGCGATTTCGGTCGCCGCCCACGCCGCCGCGCCTGATGAAATCCCGACAAGCAGCCCTTCTGTTTTAGCGATCTCCCTGCCTGTAGCAAAAGCATTGTCATTAGTAACGGTTATTATCTCATCATAAATCTTTGTATTAAGAACTTCCGGCACAAATCCGGCGCCTATGCCCTGGATTTTATGCGGTCCCGGCGTACCTTTTGACAAAACGGGACTGTCGGCGGGTTCTACGGCTACAATCTTTAAATTCGGATTTTTTGATTTTAGATATTCACCTGCGCCGGTAATCGTCCCGCCTGTTCCAATGCCCGAAACGAAAATGTCAATTTGACCGCCGGTATCTTCCCAAATTTCCGGCCCGGTTGTGGCTTTGTGGACAGCAGGATTGGCGGGATTTGTAAACTGCCCGGGAATAAATGAATTGGGTGTTTCTTTAGCCAATTCCTCGGCCCTGGCAATCGCGCCCTTCATTCCTTTCGCCCCCTCGGTAAGTACAAGCTCCGCACCGTAGGCTTTCAGTAAATTCCTGCGCTCAACGCTCATTGTTTCGGGCATCGTCAGGATAACCCTGTACCCGCGCGCCGCAGCTACAGAAGCAAGCCCGATTCCAGTATTGCCGCTGGTAGGCTCGATAATTACCGTTTCCGGTTTAAGAAGCCCTTTCGCTTCGGCATCGTCGATCATCGCCTTGGCGATTCTGTCTTTTACACTCCCCGCAGGATTGTAATATTCCAGCTTGGCTATTAGCTTCGCCGAAAGATTGTTTTTCCTGCCGTAACCGGCAAGTTCCAGCAAGGGTGTCCCGCCAATTAAGTCCGTTAGATTTTTCGATATTCTTGACATATTTATTCTCCTTAATAAAATATATTGCTATTTACCGCCTGGAAAGCAGATTGCGGCTGATAATCGTGCCTGTGATCTGTACCGCCTCTACAAACAGCAGGATAACAATTACCGCGCCTATAGTTACATCGGTTCTGAAACGGTAATAGCCGTAACGTATGGCAAGATCACCTAACCCGCCGCCGCCGATAGCTCCCGCCATTGCCGAATAACCAATCAAATTAATTATAGTCAACGCAAGGCCGGAAACCAAGGCGGGCAGGGCCTCGGGGATCAACACTTTGCGGATAATCTGAAAATTAGTAGACCCCATAGCCTTGGCCGCAGTAATCACTCCCTGCTCAACTTCGGACAAAGCCGCTTCGACAATGCGGGCGACAAATGGCGCTGCAGCTATCGAAAGAGGTATAATCGCGGCAGTGGGGCCGATACTTGTTTTTATAATAAATCGTGTTAACGGGATCAAAAGTATCATCAGTATAATGAATGGAAGGGAACGAAAAAGATTTACAGCTCTGGAAAGAACATTGTATAACATTTGCCGTGGAACAAGACCCGCAGGAGAAGCAGTGTACAAAAAAACACCCAAAGGAAAACCCAAAAGACAGGCAAAAAAAGTTGAGGCAAAAACCATATAAACAGTCTGCGCTGTCGCAGAAGGAAGCAAGGACAATACTTCAAGAATTTTTTCGTTAAACATGAAGCAACTCCCGTGCAGCCTTTGTTTGCGGAGCATTGAATACCGAGGCGACACTTCCGCTTTCTACGATACACCCTTCATCCATTACCGCTACATCTTGGCAGATTTCCCGTATAACATCCATTTGATGTGTTATTAATATCACAGTGATATTTAACCGTTCCTGTAAGCCGCGAATCAAAGCCAGAATGGAACGGGTTGTTTGCGGATCAAGAGAGCTTGTCGCTTCATCGCAGAATAAAACTTCGGGGCTTGCAGCAAGGGCGCGGGCTATAGCCACCCGCTGTTTTTGCCCGCCGGAAAGTTCCCGCATCCGCGCCTTGCGTTTGTCGGTAATGTCAACAAGTTCAAGTAATTCATCAACCCGTTTGTCAATTTGCCTGCGGTTAAGACCGGCGATTTCCAGCGGATATGCGATATTCCCCGCTGTGTTACGCGATCCTAAAAGGTTGAAGTTCTGAAAAATCATTCCCATTTTTCTGCGCCGTTGCAGCAATGCCCAGCCTTCGAGGGTGTCTACCCGTTCATCGCCGTAGTACACCTCGCCGGTATCGGGTTTTTCCAAAAGGCTCATGGTACGCAGCAACGAAGATTTCCCCGCGCCGCTGCGGCCAATAATCCCGTAGATACAGTTCGCCGGGATTTCCAGATTTACCTGCCGAACAGCGGCAATCGAGGAATATGATTTGGAAAGGTCCTTCAAAGTTATTGTCAATTAAAACACCGCCACGACTCCTCCATTGTAACGCCCTATTATGAAATTCTTTACCTTTTCACTTAAAAGAACGTTTTTTAGGGCAACGATACGAGGATCGTTTTCGCTGCCTCTTTGCACGACAATAATGTTAACATAAGGAGAATCCGCACCTTCTATTATAAGGGAATCTTCCAAAGGATTAAAGCCCGCCTGAAGGGCAAAATTGCCATTGATTGTAGCGGCGTCTACATCATCAAGGGAGCGTGGAAGCAGGGCCGC
>Ga0099364_10015016_pt1 | contig 10242 bp, 9 predicted proteins | sample TergutTh196P3_FD_73070 | JGI IMG/M metagenome (GOLD analysis project Ga0099364, IMG submission 73070) | Microcerotermes parvus P3 segment gut microbial communities from Pointe-Noire, Republic of the Congo - Th196 P3 | ecosystem: Host-associated > Arthropoda: Insects > Digestive system > Gut ...
ATGAACAAATATCGGCAATACATGAAAAATCAAGTGACAGAACTGCTAACGCAATTCGGACAGATTGATATTTTATGGCTTGACTTTTCTTATCCGGGCGAAAACGGTAAAGGTCATCAGGATTGGGATTCGGAAGAGATGCTTCGATTGGTTCGACGACTGCAACCTAACATTCTTGTTAATAATCGTTTAGACTTGTACCATACTGATTGGGGGTGGGATTTTGTTACACCCGAACAATTTATGCCTAAAGAATGCCCTACTGTTCGCGGACAGCGCGTCGCATGGGAAACATGTCAAACTTTTTCAGGTTCGTGGGGCTATTTTCGCGATGAGTATTCCTGGAAAAGCGTCCGTCAATTGAGTGTTATGCTTATTGAAACAGTAAGCAAGGGAGGCAACCTGTTGCTAAACGTGGGTCCAACAGCGCGTGGCACATTTGATGACCGTGCCGTTGAACGGCTCGAAGGACTTGAACGCTGGATGAAACTTCACAGTCGCTCTATATACGGCTGTACACAAGCACCCGAAGAGTTTATTGTTCCGCAAAATTGTTTTTTGACATACAACCCTGAAACAAAGCGGTTATATATCCACGTACTCGAATGGCCCTTCAAAACACTGCATTTGCCCGGCTACAGAGGAAAGGTAAAATATGCACAATTGCTCAACGATGCTTCGGAATTAAGATACCATACAAATACGAAACCCGGAGGAGGACACATGACTGAAGTGTCGGGCGAAAACGATTTGATGATGATACTTCCCGTAGAACGACCAAATGTAGAAGTGCCTGTGATTGAGTTGTTTCTTGAATAGTATCGCTATTGCAAAATAAGCGACAATATCTATTTTTGCAAAAATTTTTATAATGAAAAAAATAAAACCTTGGCTCGTATCCATACGTTTGCGGACGCTTCCTTTGGCACTTTCTGCAATTTTTACAGGAAGTATTGTTGCGTGGAGAAATGGTTTTTTTAGGTGGGAAGTTTTGATTTGTGCGGCAATTACAACTCTTTTTTTGCAGATACTTTCAAATTTATCAAACGACTACGGAGACGCTGTTTCAGGGGCGGACAACGAAAAACGTCTCGGACCAAAAAGAATGATACAACGCGGATTGATTTCTAAAAAAGAGATGAAAAATGCAATGATTCTGTGCGCATTAGCATCTTTGTTTTCAGGAATTATTTTGTTGTATGTTTCATTTGGAAGCATTGGATTAGATACTTTTTTGTTTCTCATTTTGGGCTTATCGGCGATAGTATCTGCCATTCGATATACTGTTGGTAAAAACCCTTACGGTTATCGTGGTTTTGGAGATATTTTTGTATTTTTATTTTTTGGAATCATAGGTGTTGCGGGAACCTGTTTTTTACACGGACTATGCTGGAATTGGTCGATACTTTTACCCGCTTCAACGATTGGTTTTTTTAGTACGGCTGTATTAAATCTCAACAATATCCGAGATATTCAGTCTGACAAAGAGTGCGGTAAAAATACATTGGTAGTAAAAATGGGACGAGATGTCGCTTCATGGTACCATCTTTTTCTGATTTTGGCTGCGTGGGGCTGTTTCCTGATTTTTACCTATATTTCTGAAACAAAACATATATTGCCAATCATTACTTTGCCACTGTTTATTATAAATATATGGGTTGTGTTTACAAAAAAGAGTCCCGATGCAATCAATACACAATTGAGAAATCTTTCACTGACTACATTTTTATTTGTACTATTAAATATTTTTTAAAAATCAAAGATGAAAGCTTCTTTTGAAAAACAGAATTTTATTTTTAAGGTTCCATGCGTAACTTCGCGAGATGTTATGACAACCAAAACAAGTTGGTTTATAAAAATTTGGGAAGAAATGTCCCCTGAAATTTTTGGAATAGGCGAAGTATCAGTTATTCAAGGTTTAAGCATAGATAATTATTCTAATATTGAAGAAAAAATTTCATATTGCTGCCAAAATATCAATTTTTTTCAAAAGAATTATCAAAATATGCTTCCGGATTTTCCTTCAATTCGCTTTGCGCTTGAAACTGCTTTTTTGGATTTGAAAAACGGAGGACAGCGAATTTTGTTTCCATCTGATTTTACCGATGGCAAAAAAGGAATACCTATCAACGGACTGATTTGGATGGGAAAACCTAATGAAATGAAAACTGCAATAAAAGAAAAACTTAACACAGGATTTCGTTGTATTAAATTGAAAATCAGCACTGCAAATTTTAATGATGTTTATAAAATATTGGAACAATTAAGAAAGGAGTTTTCGGCAGAAGAATTGGAAATCAGAGTAGATGCCAACGGTGATTTTACGCCCGATGAAGCACCTTTTATACTCGAAAAATTATCCCGTCTCAAAATCCATTCCATAGAACAGCCCATTCGTGCAAATCAGTGGGAAGAAATGTCGCATCTATGTCGAAATACACCTATTCCTATTGCATTAGACGAAGAACTGATTGGAATTAACGAAAAAGAGCGACAAAAAGAGATGCTATCGTTTATTTCTCCGTCTTATATAGTGTTAAAACCAAGTTTGATAGGCGGATTTGAGGCATCGCAACAATGGATTGATATAGCCGAAGAGAATAATTGCAAATGGTGGATAACATCCGCTTTAGAAAGTAACATCGGGTTAAACGCTATAGCACAATGGACAGCAACTTTAAATGTAAATATGCCGCAAGGTCTGGGAACAGGGCAACTGTTTGAAAATAATACAGAAACGAAATTGGAAATAAAAGAAGGGACGTTATTTCATATTTCATAATGGATTAGTAAAAGATGAAAGAAAATTTTTGAGATATAACAAAAAAAATATATCTTTGCAAAAAAATAAATATGGCATTACCAGTAAATATCAATCAATTAATTAACGGAAAAACAGTCGAATGGGACAGAATTGAGTTCAAGAAAGGTTGGAATCCAGAAGAGATAGTTCATACAATTTGTGCGTTCTCTAACGATATCAACAATTGGGGTGGCGGCTATATTGTCATCGGAATCGAAGAAAAAGACGGAATACCTATATTGCCCCCTTTGGGGTTGATGCAAAATAGTTTAGATACTATTCAAAAAAATTTGATAAATCTTTGTTATCAAGTAGAGCCTATGCCACAAGTTGTTACGGAACCTGTTCTATTTCAAGAACAACACATACTTATTATTTGGGTTCCGGGTGGCAATGACCGTCCATACAAGTCACCAACCACTTTAGGGACAAAAGGGCAGAAACGATATTTTGTGCGTCACGGCTCGGTTTCAAAAATAGCTAATGCAGTGGAAGAAAAGCAGCTACTCTCATTAAGCGAAACCATTCCCTTTGACGACCGTATCAACTATCATGCAGAATTGTCTGATTTAAGTCCATTACTTGTAAAAGCCTTTCTAAATGAAGTAAAAAGCGATTTGGCTCTTGAAGCAGATGCCGTTCCTTTTGCAGATTTGTGCAGGCAGATGCAGATAGTTAGCGGTGCAAAAGAGATGACCAAACCTAAAAACGTAGGTTTACTATGTTTTTCAAACAATCCTGAAAAATTTTTTCCTTATACCCGTATCGAATTTGTTCATTTTTTGGATGACATAGGAGACCGCTTTGTTGAGCAAATCTTTTGTGGCTCTTTGTTTGAGCAATTAAAATCGGCGTTGGCATACTTTAAAAATCAGATTATCAAAGAAATGGTAATCAAAGTTCCTGAACAGGCTGAAGCAATTCGTATTTTCAACTATCCGTATGAAGCTATCGAAGAAGCTTTGGTTAATGCCGTCTATCATAAGAGTTACAACGTGCGAGAACCAATTGAAGTGAGAATTAATTATGACTGCGTTCAAATTATGAGTTTTGAGGGTCCTATGCCTCCAATAAAAAATGATGATTTAAAAAAAGAGCGCATCATTTCTCGTTCTTACAGAAATCGTAAAGTAGGAGATTTTTTGAAAGAATTGGATTTTACAGAAGGACGTTCTACAGGTTTTCCAAAAATTTACAGGCATTTAAAGAAAAATTATTCGCCCGAACCAAAGTTTGAAACTGACGATAACAATCAACATTTTCTTGCAACCATTTATTGTCATAAATTATTTGCACCTAAACAAATAGTACTCAATGGAAAAGGTAGACAAATACTCGATTTTTGCAAACAACCGAAATCAAGCCGAGAAATTTTAGATTTTATCAGCGTGAGTTATCACAGTAAAAATATGGCGACCTACATCGGAAACCTGATTGACGCAGGATGTTTGTATTATACAATCCCTGAAAATCCTTTTCACCGCAACCAAAAATATTTTACAATAGAGGATAAAAAAGTGTCAGGGGTAGTGTCAGGGTAAAATGGAAATTATCATTTGTACAATTTTGTTAATCCACTGAATATAAGCACTATCGCAGACATTTAGAAATGTTTATAAAGTCAAAAAAGTGTCAGGGGTAGTGTCAGGGTAAAAATTTCCTTATTTCAACAACCGTTCCAACCTATCTTCAAGCATTGAACCGAACAAATCTTTCCCTATTATTTGACCGTCGCGGCTAATAAGGTAGTTTGCGGGAAGCTTTTGTACATTATAGACCCTTGCGGGATAAGATTCGGCGTGTTGTAAATCGGAGACGCTTATCCACGGTATTTCGTGCTGTATCAAAGTACTTTCCCATACAACTTTACTTTGTTCTAAGGCTACTTGATAAATTTCAAATCCTTTTGATTTATATTTTGGATAAATAGTTTTCAGAAACGCATTCTCACGGTTTGCGGCTTCATCCCACGATGCCCAAAATGAGAGTAATACGATTTTGCCTCTTAAAGATGAAAGTGCAATTTCGTTTCCGTTAATATCTTTTTCTTTGATTTCAGGCACCTCGTCCGTTGCGTGGCTCATTAATTTTTCAATAAGTTCTTCGCTGCGTTGCTCGGCTTTTACAGTCAAAACAAGATTGTAAAGATGTTTTACTCTTTCCGAGTCGGGATAAAGAATATTCAAACTTGTTGCTATTGCTGCAAAATAAACCTGTTCTTTTTTATCCCATATATCCAAAACAAGTGAATTGTTACTATAAGTCTGAAACAGAGCATAGTAAGAAGCAAATGAACGTGCATTAAATAAAACAAATTCACCGATAAATTTTTTGTAGTCATCAATTTCAATGTTATCATTCCTTAAATCTACTATTTTGCTGTTTAAAGTTTGAACTAATGCCGAACCTTGCGAATTTTCAACGATATAGTTTCGTGAAAAACTTTCTTTTGCGGCTTTAATCACAATCTGTTCGGTAGTATCTCCTAAAAGAGTGATAAAGTTGTTCGGAGTAAGTTGAAGTTTAAAAAATGTAGGTTCCTTTAGCGGGGGCATTTTAAACCTAAATTCGCCGCCTTTTTTCATTTTCATGCTGTCGATTAGCATGTCGCTATGCAAGTCCATTCGGTAAAGATAGATTTTTGTGTTTCCGCCGTTTTCTATTGTGCCGATGACCGAAAAATTTATTTGTTCGGTACACGAAGTCGCCATAAGAATTATAAATGACAACAATATTAGTTCTATCTGTTTTTGTACGCTGATTTTCATTGTTTTATATTCAAAATAAAAAACATGCATTTCTTCATGTTCATAAAAATTAATAACTAATACGTTAAATAATATAAATACCTCATAATCAGGGCTTCAGCCACAAATGCCCTTTCAAAATCAGGGGTGCAAATATAACGTTTATTTATCAGAATCACCCAAATTTCATTTGAACATGTGAAAAAAAAAATTATTTTTTGGTAGAAAAATAACAATCCAGAAAAAATTTTTTAATACCTTAAATCCGCAAAATTTTTTTTAGTTTGCAAAGATACATTTTTATGTGTTAAAAATTCAAATTTTTGTCAAAAAATTCAAAAAAAATCAAAAAAAATTGCGTCGAAAACAAAAATTAGATACAAAAATCACAATTCAAGTATCTGAATTTTATTTCGGAAAATCATTTTCGTAATGACATAAAAAAAAGGTACATAAAAAAGATAAAAATTTTCAAATCAATGATGTTATTTATTTGATATACAATATTATACAATCAACGGTAAACCAAAAATCAAGACGTAACTATCCCTGTAAACCTTTTTATCAGGCTTATTTTCGGTCGCTTTTACGCAAAAAGTTTTTCGTAAGGACGGTCGGTATATAATTGCAATACCCATTGCCTGCCTCGGTAAATCCAACGTCCCGCAACACTGATAAATCTGAATATAAATCGTTTTAGCCGTGATGTAGGGAGAATGTCGGTGAATATTTTCGACACCTTTGCAACTATGTAAGTGTAAAAGTTCTTAATCATTGCAGTCAATATCAAATAAACAGTGTTATGATGCATGTCTGAGCAGGGCAGGTGGTTCCAACCGAAATCGTTATTTTGTACATCAAATATTTTTTCACTATTTCCGCGTCCGTTGTAAAATACGATAACATCTTTTTCCGAACTGTCCCAGTCGTTTGTCAGAATGCAGCGATAAATAAAATTATCCCCTGTAAAAAGGTCTAACTGCGGGTCGTTGCCTTTTTCGCGCATTACAACGAGACGATAATTACGTTCTTCGAAAAAACTTGTAAACTTTAACGACGCTACCTGATACTCTTTATCGTTGATTTCTGTTGTTTGCCAATCCGTTATTTGTCTGATACGCTCTGTCAGTACAGCGCACCTATTGGCACGAATGTAAAAAAAAGTAAGGTTTTTTGAGATAACATCAATCGCATCTTTCGAATAAGAGCCAGCATCAAAGCGCCCACGGTTTATCTTCAATTTGTTTTTTGCAATGATACTGAAGCATCTTTCTAATGTCTTGGCTTGGTCGATTTTTACGTTAGCGTTGCCGTCCCGGTTTTCAATGTAAATAGGTGCATTACCAATGCTGCCAATACCTGGACAATAACCTGTAATTTTTTTGTATGTCTGTGTGGCATCGTATTTTTCGTGCTCTATGATTTGGTTGTCATAATCAAAATCATAACTTTTGTCTGCCTCAAGGGTGCCAAGTAAAAGCAATAACTTCATGTTCAAATTGTTCATCTTGTCATTGACATTGAAATTGTAAACTTTACCCGATGAGGAAATTACCTCAGTGTTGGGCTCGGCTAATTCTTTGACTCCACGTAGTAGCGTATCGGGAAAGGGTACGGGGGTTTCAGGTATTTGTTCTAAACTGTTACGCAAATGAACCTGAACGTCTTCGGCACACTCGCCGCCACTAAGAAAGAGGTTGAACCAAGTGCGAAATATTGCACTATAAGAATATTTCGCTCCATTGCCGCGTATACCCAACTCTGTGTCAATTAATTGTCTGAGCCCACTTCTATCAAATTCCGAATTTACGTAAGAAATTCCCGCTAAGGGAGTGATATTTTTAGATATTTTTTCTATCTTTGGCACGTTAAATTTCATCTTTATTTGTATTTAATAGTTTTGAAAACACAAAGTTAGATAAAATTTTTCATACGGCAAAATATTTGTTGATTTTTTTTCAATAATGTTTTGCTTTTTTTATTTAAAATACTTATTCACCAAAATTGGTGAAATTTATAAAGTGGTATATTGCTGAAAATGATAGATATAGAAGATTGTTGAAAAAATTTTGCGGATTTAAGGTATAATACAAATTATTTTCACTTTTTTTTCACTGAAATTTTGCAATTACGAAATACTGATTTATCTTTGCGGTGCAAAATTTAATCGGGCGACAGCCTGAAAAGGCATTTTTTTATGTCGCAAATTATTTATATTTAGAGGTATACGGACGTGACCCCGTGGGTGATTTGTAATGAACATCCAAGTTAATACTGTATTAATTTTGCAGCGGGTAGTCACGTTTTTTATTGGAATAGATATGAATTTACCAAGTAACAGCGCAGTAGAGCGCACAGAAGAGAGCACCGATAGAACAGGTGCTTATCGTAATCAGCAAGCCGCTGATGTCAGTATTCCCAACGATGAGTCCGATGCAAAAGATGGGTATCGTCTCGTTAAAGTCAAAAGCGAACTAATAATGTTTTTGGAACAGCTACGCTACATGCACGATTTTATTGAAAATTACCATAATCAAGCAAAAGAGATTTTTGATTATGATATTTTTAGCACTGTGGAAATAGGACGCATTCAGGGTGAATGTGTAGATGCCGCAGACGCAATTTCAAACATTGCGGGAGAAGAGATTTTTCATCAGTATTTTTGGAACTATCAAAAGAAATTTGATGCGTTGCATAGAGGAGGTAAATATGAAAAGTAAAAAGAACCTTACATCCTTAAAGTCCCTGAATAGTAACAAGGACGCCCACCGTGTACCCTGCACCGTGAACCGTGAACCGTCCATAAACGATAACGAGCAGGTAATGGGCAGCGTATTAGGCAGCCAAATATTAGATGATACTAATCATCAAAGCGTTGGCGGAGTTGAAGGGTCAGGAATGGTTGGAAACAACGTCAGCGGGTCAGGAATAACGTCAGGCGATAATAACTGCGTCCAACACAACCACGTAACCGACAACGTAACAGGCATCACAGGCACGGGACACACCATCACCGTAAACCAATGCCCGCAAGAGTTGATTGACTTCTATGTAAAAATTGCTAATAAAATGTTGGAACTGAAATGAGGTTACAAAGGGTGTATATTACCGTTGGGAACGGTATTAAGATATTCCCGCTGGGTCGGGAATTAAAAAGCGGGAATACCCGCTTTTTTTCCATGAAACCGAAAATTTTCGTTTTCACAGCGCAATTTTGCGCCGTGAGATTTTTGGAATAAAACTCAAAAATGCCATCAAAAATATTTCAGAAAAAAAACGCTCAAGATTGCTCATCTGCCAAAAAGTCACGAGAGCAATTTTTGCTACCCGATTGTCACCCGACCCTTCAGAAATGCCTTATTTTATTGATGTGTTTATTTATAATTCAAATTACGAATGAAAACAACGATACGCTCAATGTTTTACGGAATTACTATATCACTACATTGCCTTGGCATCTTCCTTGGAAATTTGAGTATAATGGATTGTACTTTAATTGTTACGACATAGAATTTTCTCGATTTATAAATTCTTGTATTCCTGACGAATTTATGGATAAAGGAGTGTTTGACAACAGCGTTTTAATAATGGAAATAGCGGATTATTTATGGAACGAGGAATAATGAAAAAAAGAACTGCTAACACCAGGGTTTTCGTTGTGTGCGTAGCACAAACAATAAAAACCCTGGTGAACGAAACCGACCTTATCCCCACAATTTTCTTTATTATGGGTATTAAGTAAGATTATCTCATTTTATATATTTTTTTCGCAAAAATAGATGAAATTTTTGGAATTCCAAGCGTGTATAATGAAAAAAATGTTTTTTTACAGAGGAAAGTTAAAAAAATATCCAAAATACGTATCTAAAAACGTAAAAAAATATTCAAAATACGCATTTGAATTGAAACATAAAAAGAAGATGCTAAAAAGAAAAATAATTATATATTTATATTATTGTATATTAATATGTTAAAAATAAAATTAAAAAACAGAAACTTTTTTAATTTTTTTTGAAACAAATGTAACATTTTTAAAATATGGGCGTTTGAGCTCGTATATTTATGATGTTGGCTGCAATGCGCGAAAGCGTCGTAGAGAGAGTACCAAACCGAACGAAATGTTTCGAAGAGTTGGTATTCCGAAACAATGGATCAAGTAAACAGGGATGCCTACATACAACAACTGGAGGTTTGGTGCCATGCAGGGACAGCGTAGCGGAAAAGTAGCCGTTTTGACATGAAAGTTGAAATATTAAAATGAAATGTAATGAAGAATAGATTAATAATTTTTTTGTGTCTTTTGTCTTGTTGTTTTGCTTGTGGACCAGAATTTGGAACAACATACGGCAAAGCGTATGAATTTTTAGTTGAAAATCAACTCACTGAAAAAACTGTAAAAATTGTTCCGAAATCACAAACGGATTTTTGGATAAGTTCAAGTGAAAGTTACCTTGTTGCTTCGGGAAAAAAAATTATTATCGGTTCCAAAGTTGTTTATGACGGAAACAAAAAGGCAACAGATATATTTAGACCTGATGATATTATCGTACTTTTTGATGTATTTATAGACGACATGAAACAAGAGAGAGAGACATGACAATCTCTCTCATGCTGATGAAAAGATGATGGAACGATGCAAAATACGGGCATCGTTGTGAATACAGGAAATTGAATCAAATATTAAATATTTAA
>Ga0099364_10015017_pt1 | contig 10241 bp, 14 predicted proteins | sample TergutTh196P3_FD_73070 | JGI IMG/M metagenome (GOLD analysis project Ga0099364, IMG submission 73070) | Microcerotermes parvus P3 segment gut microbial communities from Pointe-Noire, Republic of the Congo - Th196 P3 | ecosystem: Host-associated > Arthropoda: Insects > Digestive system > Gut ...
GGGGACAAAAGACTCGGATCTGCCCAACTTGCTGCGCGCTATCCTGATGGATTCCAAAGAATGTCCGGAAGGGCGTTCTGTCGAGCGCGACAGGACGGCGCTGCTCGAAAGCAATATAGACGACATGAACCCGCAGGACTTTGAACTTGTCCTGGAGCGTCTTTTTGCCGAGGGCGCGCTCGACGTCTGGCTGGAAAACATATCCATGAAGAAGGGACGCCCAGGCGTCAAGCTCTGCTGCATATGCGGGCCGGAAAAGGTGGAGGCTGTGTCTATACTGGTGCTGCGCGGCACCACCACGCAAGGCGTTCGTAAAACAACGGTGGATCGTGCTAAACTGTGTTATAAAATAGAGGAAACAGTTACGTCTTTGGGTACTTTGCGCGTAAAAACCGCTTTCATGGGAAACGAACCCTTGCGCCGTACGCCGGAGTACGACGACCTGAAGCGGTTGGCGGCGGAACACGGTATATCCATGCCCGAGGCTCGCAGTCTGGTTGGCCGTGAAATATAGTGTTTCATTATAATTAATTTATAGATCAAATTTCAGGACGGAGGTTTACCGTGAGCATCATAGTAACTCTTTTACTGGTCGCGTCAATAGCGATCAATGTGTGGTTTTTAAGGCGCTCCGCGAGTTCAAAGACGGAAAAGCAATCCGTGCGCTCGACGCTTCTTCAGGGTATAAAGAACGTCAGGGAGCTTACGACTCTGCGGCAGCATTTCCAGTCCGTGGTTGTTTTTAAGGACTGCAAGAAGAAGTTTGGGATTTCTGTTCCCGGCACGGGACGTAAGTTCATACTGAAGTACGGTGGAGTGATCACCTGCGGTAACGACCTGGAGAATATAAAAATCACAGAGCGTTTCGCGGTCAACAGTATCCGGATTATTGTGCCGGGCAGTAAAATTCTTGATCTTTACGCCGACATGGAAAGCATACAAGTATACGATCAAAGAGTGGGCATTTTCACGTCGCTCAAACTTGATGACCAAAATCGCGAGATAGTCAAAAACTTGGAAGAAATGCGGCAAGACGCCGTACATGGTGATATACTCCGCCGCGCTAACGAGAACACCCGTGCGGTATTGACGTCATTTGCCGCCTCGCTTGGCATGGAAGCCGAGGTTATCTTCGACGACTACGACGCCCAGACGGAAACGAAAACCTCCGTGACGGCAACACAGGAACCTATAATGGTGGCGGCGGCCGAATCGGAGGCGGTGAAAGCGGCAAGCGATTGTGAAAGCACGTGTGACGAAAGTGAAAGTATATTTGGACCTTGACAAGTGCATAGGGTGCGCCGTATGTAACAAGGTGTGCCCGGATGTTTTTGGCATGGAAGAAGAAGCGCTTGGCGTCGCTAAACTGCTTCGCCCAGAAACGGACGAACCCTGCGTGAAAGAAGCGAAGGAGAGCTGTCCTGTCGGTTGCATTCGAATGGAGAGCGAGGTATAATACTCTTCGTTTTTGTAAATTATGTGATTTGAGGGCCCATAGCTCAAGTGGTTAGAGCATCCGGCTCATAACCGGCAGGTTCCTGGTTCGAGTCCAGGTGGGCCCACCAATAGTAAAAACAACATAATTCCATAGGATTCTACAAAACGCAAAACCCCCGTAAAAACGGGGGTTTTTAAAATTTTAGGAGGTTGTATTAACCTTATGCGACAGATTGCTCATGCTGAGAGGAATAAAGTAAAAAAGGCTTATAACCATGCCGAGTACCTTCCTCAACGACGGGAAATGATGCAATGGTACGCTGATTGGCTGGATAACCTGAAGAAACAAGTCAGTGATTGACGACGGAAGCACAGGTACAATAACCGTATAAGAAAATTGTAGGCCACACCTTCCTCCAAATTTGAGAAACAACTTTTGTTCAATCAAAAAGTTTCAACTGGTTGGGATTCTTACCACTCGCAGGGACGGGCGAGAATCGCAAATCGGTGAGGGCTTGGGCCACCACTTCAGGAGATTCTTTTAACCACATATCAATAGCTGATTGGGGTAGGATCACTGGCATCCGGTCGTGGATTTGCATAATAGGCGGCGCGGCATCGCGGGTTAAAATAGCAAACCGTCCGTCCCCATGCGGGGAAACCTCCGGTCCAGTGGAGTATATTCCGGCCATATACAACGGCGCTCGGTCTGGAAGCGTAAACTCATATTTCTCCTTCCGCTTCTTCCCGGTCTGTTTCCACTCGAAGTATGCCGACGCCGGGACGACGCATCGCCTGTCCGCCATTGCCTCTCCGAATGTCTTTGAGTTCATAGCGGTCTCGCTTCGCGCGTTGATATGTGCCCGTTGGTTAGCGACGCTTGGGAAACCCCACGTCATTAATCGCACTCCAACTGCCGTAATCACAGGCACAGTATTGCCGGGGAAAATCTCACCGCCGGAGAAAGTAAAAGATAGTTGGTCCAAACGCTCATCGGTGCTGGTTTCAGCCGTCGAGAGTATTTCATTAAGCTCCTCCGCATCAAATTCAATGAGGTAACGACCGCACACTATATATCAACCTTTAATAATGCTCTTCATCTATAAAACAACCGTCAACGTTTTTCAAAAAATCCCCGTTGGCAATATATGGCGCTTCTATGCGGTAGCCTTTGTGCTTCAACACACGGAATTTGAAATCCAAAAGAGGGGCAGGGACACTCAATTCGCGAGCCACGTCGAAAAATGATTTGTCTTCGTCGTTGAGCAGTTCCAAAATTTCCTTATCGGATATCAGGAGTTCGGCGGCAAAGATATTAGCCTCATACTCAGCAGGACGAGTCATATCAAAAAGCTCCAGCTCCTGAAAGCCTTTCAGCATTGCGATTTTCCTGTGCAGGCGGTCGTGGGCCAGCTCATGAGCCACCAATATGCGCCGGACGGGTTCGGACACGCGAAAGTTCAACACAATATTCCTGATCCCCGACTGATAGAAGTAGTAGGCCTTAATCGCGGTGCCCAAATCTTTCAGCCTGATCCGGACCCCAAGCGCGGCGCACAGTTCATGAGGATCGCGTGCTTGATATTTTCGAGACAGTTTTTCAACTGTCCTTGATATTTGGTCAATGGACAGCATCTTCGTTACCCTTTACCTTTATATATCAGGACGCTTCGGGAACCTTTTTCCTGCGGCCTGCTCGTTGTTTGGGCGTAAACTTTTCCCGCGCTTCAGCTTTGGATTCCAAGTATACCTCCATGAGGGATTGAAAAAAAATGTCCTTTGTATCATCGTCGATATCTCCTCCGGCAAACAGCGCCGCAGCGCGTGAGAATACATCACGCGCTTCACGTACTCCCTTGCTGCCAAAGTCCTTCTTTACCTTTGCCAAAAATAAATCTCGGTCTATCTTTGCACGTTTAACGGGTTCGTCATCATCATACAAGTAGGCCACAGTGACACTTAGAGCCTCGGCAAGTTTTTTTAAAGCCTCCGGCTTGGGGAAAGTATTTGTTTGCTCGTAATTATAAATCGAGCGTTCCGCAATGCCGGTAATATCCGCCAGCTCTTTTTGTGACAAGTTCAGCGTAAGCCTAGCTTTCTTAAGTTTGTCGCCGAATGTCATGCCTTTACCTCCCAGCAATATATTGCCGTTTAGCCCTTGACATATTTCCGATTGATGGGCTATACTCCCATTTACTCAATCGGCAAAATTTTACTTTGTACGATTTTATATCAGCAATAAAGTACTGTCAATTAGGAGAATGCAAATAATAACTTGGGATGCGTAAAGCAAAGAAAGCGAGGTGATGCAAGTGTCTGTCCGATCTGTCCTTCACTGCGATTTTAATAATTTTTACGCAAGTGTTGAAATGCTGCATCACCCAAAACTGCGCGGGCACCCGGTGGCGGTGGGAGGCAGCGCCGAAGACAGGCACGGCATTATTCTGGCCCGAAACTACGAGGCGCGGCCTTTTGGCGTGAAGGTCGGCCAGGCGCTCTGGGAGGCGCGGTCAAAATGTCCCGGACTCATCATCGTGCCGCCTGATTACGACAAGTATCTGCGGTTTTCGCGCATGTTTAGAGCCATCTTGTATGACTATTCTTGGCAGGTAGAGCCATTCGGCCTTGATGAAAGTTGGGTTGACGTAACGGGGAGCCGGAGGCTTTTTGGAAGTGGCGAATCTATCGCTGATAAGATACGAAAGCGCGTTAAATTCGAGCTTGGAATAACCGTATCCGTGGGTGTGAGTTACAACAAAATTTTCGCAAAACTCGGCTCAGACATTAAAAAGCCGGACGCGACCACCGTTATCACCGAAGACAATTACCGCGAAGTGGTCTGGCCGCTACCCGCCGAAGAACTTCTAGGCGTTGGCAGGGCCACGCAAATAAAGCTGGCAAAGTGTGGAATCAAAACAATCGGTAACATCGCAACCTGTAACCCAGATCGCTTGAAGAAACTGTTAGGCAAGTGGGGACTTTTTCTGCATTGTTACGCGAATGGATTAGATAAATCACCGGTCGCCGAATTTGGCGAGGAAAAAATTGTAAAGTCAGTCGGCAACAGCACCACCTGCCCGCGTGACCTTGAGAATGACGAGGACGCACATATCGTCTTTCAGGACCTCGCGGAAAGCGTCGCCGAGCGCATGAGGGAGCTTGGATTGAAGGCAAAAACGGTTGAAATATCTTTGCGGGATAATAAATTATTTTGGTTTACACGACAATCCACACTACCTCGGCCAACATACATCTCAACTGAGTTGTGCTCAACAGCGATGAAGTTGCTTCGCGCAAATTATAAGTGGGAGAAGCCTCTGCGAAGCATAGGGATACGAGGAACAAATTTAGTCCCAATGTCCACACCGTACCAGCTTTGCCTCTTTGATGATGAGACAAAGCACGAGCGCTTAGAAAAACTGGAATATGCCATCGACGATATCAGGCGATGTTACGGCCATTACGCTATTGAGCTTGCTTTTATGCGGACCGACCCAAAACTCGGAAAGCTCAACCCAAAAGACGATCACACCATACACCCAATCAGTTATTTGTAAGGAGGTTACTGCAATGAGCACTGTTATTGATTATCGGCCTTACATGGACACCGATCTTAAAGTATATGTTGATGTAATTGAGCACAGACGAAAAGACGGGCGACTATTGCCGTTATATTTCGTTTGGGAGGACGGTATTCGCTACAAAATTGATAAAGTGCTTGACGTACGCCCGGCCGCGTCGCTTAAAGCGGGCGGCGCGGGGCTGCGTTACACTGTTAGAGTCAGAGACCGCGAAACATATCTTTTTTTTGAGGAAGATAGAGCTGGCTCCAAGTGGTTCATGGTGCGAAAAATTCCTACAAAGTCATAGGTAAGCACAAAAAGTGGCAGAATATCGTTTAAGATACTGTCGTATAGCGCAAAAAAGAAGGAGTGATGAAATGCGGTATGGAGGCACTTTAATCGCCGTATCCGATATGGCGAAAGCGAAACATTTTTATGAAACCGTGATGGAGCAAAAAATTTTGATGGATTTGGGTGTTCATGTAGCTTTTGAGGGAGGAGTTTCCCTACAATCCAACTATTCCGAACTTGTCGGGCAAGACCTTCCAATGAAGGCGCGCCCCAACAACTTCGAGCTCTATTTTGAGGTTGAAGATTTGGATTTCTGGCAAGGGAAAATCGAGGGTGCTGAGGGCATTGAATTTATCCATAAGGCCAAAGAATACCCGTGGGGCCAGCGTGTGATGCGGTTTTACGATTACGACAAGTACATTGTCGAGGTAGCGGAAAGCATGGAGAGCGTGGCAAAGCGCTTTCTGGCGCAGGGCCTCAGCGTTGAGGAAACCGCCCAACGCACGATGTTTCCGGTGGAGTTTGTGAAAAACCTCGCTACTTAGCGTGAGCAGAAATAAGATTTTAGAATAACCGTGAATAAGAGCGACGTTACGTTTGCGTTTGGAACACGCTGTAAGAACAGGAGAAATTGGAGACGCAACAAAATGAATAAAACAGACCCGACCAGTATTCCCCTTTTCCCGTGGGAAACGTATGGGTGCAGAATATGTATAATGTGCGGTGATGATGATGTGCAAAGATATTATTTTAAGCAGCCTTGATTTTGATAGAGTTCATGAAACAAGCTCTACATTGGCGAAATGTTGGAAGTCTGCCTACGCAGGCTTAGTTAATGAAGAATACCTTTCTTCATTGAAAAATACTCACTGGGTAGACTTCTTAGAAAAAAGTATTGACGATAAGATTGCAGAATGTATTTTGGCAGAGAAGAATAATAAAATAGTTGGCGTTTCAATATTTGGTAAGTCGATAACAGAAAAATATCCAGATGAGGGTGAAATTATATCCTTATATGTGATTCCTGAATTTATAGGTCAGAATATTGGGCATGTGCTGTTTGAAGAAGCACAACACACTATTAAAGGACAAGGCTATCGTAACTGCATTACTTGTACTTTTAAGGAAAATATTAGAGCCATTCGGTTTTACAAGTCTCACGGCTATGAAATTGTTTCTCAAGATGAAATAGTTAAAATGGGAACGCAAGAATTGCCATATGTTATCTTGAAAAAAGCGTTATAATTTACGCATGTTATAAGCATTTCTCAACGAGGCGCATTATAAAACGGCGTTTCCACCCCCAAGAATTAGCTATAATCGTGAAATAAGACTGTATCTGGAAGAGGCAGGAGGAAAATTTTGGTATTCTTATGGGCTTTTGTAGGTATCATCCCCGCGTTGATTCTGCGGTTCATTTTTGGCAAGAGGTTCGACGTGCGCAGCTCTTTATGTATAGCTCTCGCGTGCTCTTTCCTCACTTTCTTGCTGCAAATGGCGCTCGCGGGATCACGCACGTTTGTCTTTGGGATTACGTTTCCCATTGTTTACGCGATCTCAAAAGACGAAAGACCGCCAAACATGAACGCTTGGGAATACCATAAGAAAAAATTAGACTGAAATGTTTTAATTACGCAGCTTGGGAGTGATTTTAATGGAGGCTATTAATGGTTTTCTTCTTGGACGCTTGAGAATTTTACTGTCTCCACGCAAGGCCTTTGCAGTTATCATGGTTTTAGCCTTAGTAGCGATGATGTTGGCTGCAAAAGCTGAGGGAGGAGTTTTAGTGCAGACAATCGCTGATACACAGTTCAAAGTTGACCCAACTCAATACGTTCTCCCTTCGAAAGAAGAGCTGCGAGTTAAACTCTCGGACATGCAGTTCCGCGTCACTCAGGACGCTGACACGGAGCCTCCTTTCCGTAACGAATTTTACGACAGTAAGGCCGAGGGGATATACGTAGATGTCGCCACAGGTGAACCGCTGTTTTCTTCGCGTGACAAATACGACTCCGGCTGCGGCTGGCCCAGTTTCACACGACCGATTGATCCGGCTGTGATTCGAGAGAAGCAAGACACAAGCCACGGCATGACACGAACGGAAACGCGCAGCCGAGTTGGAGATTCACACCTTGGACACGTTTTCAATGACGGGCCGCCGTCCGAAGGTGGACTACGTTACTGCATCAACAGCGCCGCGCTTCGCTTCATCCCTCTGGCAGACCTGGAAAAAGAAGGTTACGGAGTATACAAAGCGCTATTCGCTCAATGACCTTGGTGATTTTATGATGTCTAGTTGTATTACTATGCATACATTTACAAACCGATTTGTTGCTGACCAAAGCAACGTCGAATTTTTGAAAGCCAACATGATGGGGCCTAACGCCATGCGAATATCCGAGGAGATGGCGTCATGCCTGGATATTAAAGAAGGAATGCGCGTGCTTGACCTCGGATGCGGGTGCGGCATTTCCACGCTCTTGCTGGTACAAAAATACGCCGCCTCGGTTTTCGCCGCCGATTTGTGGATTTCTCCGACTGAAAACTATGAGCGTTTTAAAGCTTTGGGCATTGACGACAAAGCCGTTCCGATTTCCGTCGACGCAACCAAAGGGCTACCCTTCGCAAACGGTTACTTTGACGTGCTGTTCAGCGTGGACGCTTATCATTACTTTGGCAGAACGCCGGAAATGCTGCCGTCGCTCATTCCTTATGTGAAAAGAGGCGGCTATATAGCCGTGGCGATTCCCGGCTGGCAAAGAGAACCTGAAAACGGCGTTCCGGAGGAGCTAAAACCGTTTTTTTCGCAAGCCGATGCCGAAACATTTCACAGCGTCGACTGGTGGAAAAAATTATGGAGCGAGGCAAAGGGTATTGAGCTTGTCGATAGCCGTGAAATGGCCTGTTGTAAACAAGCATGGGATGAATGGCTTGCCAGCCCGAGTCCATATGCCGTGCAGGACAGAGGCATGATGGAAGTTGAAGACGGTAAATATCTTAATTTTATCCAGTTGGTTGCCAAGGTCATTTAGCGGCCTTGCTTTATGGGCCAGAGCTTCCACCAGAAGGGGGCAGCCGCGCGACGAGAAGAGAGCTTTGGCGCGTTGAAACATAATTCGTGCATTTTACTTGATTTGCACGTGGTTTTAACGGAGTGGGTTATAATGCGCGCGGCAACATGAAAAATTTGAGAGAAGGATTCTATGAAACGGAAGATATTGGACAAAATAGACAAAGACTTTCATGAAAACGACCAATCAGCCGTGATTGACTGTCTTTCGACTATCGAATTGGACGACGTGCGGATGGCAATCCTCACTCTGGCAAAAGGAAATGTCGATAGCGTCGCCTCGTTGACTGAAAGCGCCATAAAAGACTATCGCGATGTCCTGATGTGGGCTGAAATGGGAGAGGATAAAATAAAAGCTGAATTCGAAAGGAACATGCTTTCCATTATCAAAATGGCCGAACGGGGATGGGTGGACGCTTTCGATTCGGAGGGATTTATCGAATTGGTCAAAGCTAACGCTAGTGCAGTTAAAGACCCGGGGAAAATGATTGAACGCATTAAACGAATAAAGCCTGGTGAATAAGGATATGGAGACATGCGCGATCTGCCCCAGACGATGCAAAGTAGACAGAGAGATTGAATAATCATGTGCGGTACATGCGAACAATTATTATCATTTTTTCATCGCGATGCACAAAAGGATCATTCAGAGGCATATAAAAATTATATATCTGCCGTTAAAGCTTTGCGTGAGTTGACTTTCACAAGAAAAATTGAATTCATTGCAGGTGATTGCCTTTTAGGTGATATTGAGAAATGTATAGCTTCTGAAAAATTATTCAGCGTCAATCATTATTTTAGATGCAAATGCGGGCGGATATTTTACGTGGGATATTGTATCAGAGGTACGCCGATCTGTGAAATCGTACGCTATATTCCGATTCATTATTACTATTGGGGTGGACGTAAATTTGGATCGTGGGATGGAAAATCTCCTGTAAAATTTATAAACTCCCCTGTGAGGTGGCTTTGGAACCTACTTTATACACCTGTCAAGTGGGTTTTATTAATTTGTGTGATAACGGCGCTGATTTTCTGCCATTTTGGTCTATCCTATGGAATTCTCTTTGTTTGCGTTGGAATATTAGGGCTGATTTTGTGGATTTTAGCCTCCTCTAGTCATTAGCTTTTCTAAATAAGCAGTCAGCGGAAAATCGGGAAAGAAGAGAAGTAACGCAAGTGCAGTTAAAGACCCGGAAAAGATGATTGAGTGCATTAAACGAATAAAGCTTGGTGAATAAAGATGTGGAGACATGCGCGATCTGCCCCAGACGATGCAAAGTTGACAGGAGGGCAGAAAAAGGATTATGTAAGACCTTGTGGGAGCCTGTGGTGACAAGCGCTATGGCCCACTTGGGTGAGGAGCCATGCATAAGTGGGAAGAGAGGGTCAGGGACGGTATTTTTTGCAGGTTGCAACTTGAACTGTGTATTCTGCCAGAACTATGATATCAGCCAGGAAGCCAAAGGCGCGGTAAAGACAGTCGAGGAGATGGCTTTTATCTTCATGGGGCTGGAAAGAAAGGGCGTCCACAATATCAATCTGGTGACACCCAGCCATTTTGTGCCACAGATTGCCGAGGCTATAAGGCTGGCAAAGAAAGACGGCATTAACATTCCCTTTGTATATAATTCCAGCGGTTATGACGCGCTGTCCTCCCTCCGGCTTATGGAGGGACTGGTGGATATTTACATGCCGGATTTGAAATACGGCGCTGACGATTTAGGGCAGCGTTATTCTAATGTGCCTGATTATCTCAGTGTCGCCTCGCAAGCCCTGCCTGAGATGTATAGACAAGTCGGAGCGCCGGTGATACGTGATGGAGTGATGCAAAAGGGGCTATTGATCAGGCATTTGGTATTGCCTGGCCTGAGCTGGGA
>Ga0099364_10015018_pt1 | contig 10239 bp, 4 predicted proteins | sample TergutTh196P3_FD_73070 | JGI IMG/M metagenome (GOLD analysis project Ga0099364, IMG submission 73070) | Microcerotermes parvus P3 segment gut microbial communities from Pointe-Noire, Republic of the Congo - Th196 P3 | ecosystem: Host-associated > Arthropoda: Insects > Digestive system > Gut ...
TGGCATGGTGTAGACGATAATGGTCGTAGTGTGAGTAGTGGGATTTATCTCTATCGGATGACTACTGAGGAGTTTACGCAGACAAGGAGAATGGTCTTGTTGAAATGAGATATGAGAAATGAGAATGCAGAAAATAAATGAGAAATGAGAAATGAGAATGCAGAAATAATATTTCTGCATTCTGCATTCTCATTTCTCATTTATAATGTGTCGAACTGGATAGTTCGAGATACAGGAGAATGGAAAATAAATTCCAAAAAACTTATGATAAAGGAGTACTCATGAAAAAATTATTTCTAATAATTTTTACGATGATGTTGATAATAGGTCTATTATCAGCTCAAGCAATGCCCTCTTATGTTACTCGTGAAGAGATTGAGAAGGCACAAGAGAAGCAAATACCTCGTAGATTGGCAGAGAGTGTGGTTGCAGAAGAGATTCTTGGTGTTCACACAAATTCTACAGGTCAAAATCACAGACGCGAACACACTAATCCTATACTTATGTCCAGTAATTTTATACTGGCACCCGAAGGATTCGAGGGACAATTTCCACCACTGGGTTGGACAATCATTGACAATGATGGTGATGGGCGAGATTGGGGCAAATATTCTTTTGTAGCGCATACAGGAAATTTTAGTGCTATCTCACTATCTTATGAAAATTTTCAGGAATTTAACCCAGAAAATTACCTTATTACCCCACAGTTATTGATACCTGATGGAGCTACTTATTTGCAGTATTATGTGCAGATTGAGCCTTATTTTAATGACAATTATTCGGTATTGGTATCTACTACTACACCTACTACAGATGCTTTTACAACAATATTGACAGAGCAATCACCAGGTAAGGGCTGGTATGAAAGAATGCTCGACCTATCAGAATATGCTGGTCAATCTATCTATATCGCTTTTAGGCACTGGGACTCAGAGGGTAGAGATTTAGTCGCTATTGATGATGTCAGCGTCTTTGAACTATATGGTAATGATTTAGAAGCAATAAGTCTATCTGGTAGCAGAACCCCATCTGTAGATAAACCTGAAACCTACACTATCAAGGTGAGAAACTTAGGTTTAAACAATGCTAGTAACTATACAGTCAGGCTAATGCAAGGCAACACCGAGCTTGCCTCAGCTCAAGGAGTAGCTATAGATAGCCTTGAAGAAACATTCATCGACCTTTCTTGGACGCCTATATCTGAGGGACATACTCAAATTTATGGTGAAATAATCTGGGCAACAGACCAAAACGGAGACAACAACCAAACTTCATTATATCAAGTAGAAATCATGCCAAAAGGAATAATCGCTTCTTACATTGGAAACCCTGTTAATTATACATGGACAGGAAATTTGCCCATTGATCTACTTAACTCCAGCGCCGTAAACTTGCATCTGTATTATGAAAATGAGCTACCACCAGTAGGCGTTTTGACCCATTTTTCTTTTAGAATTGTGCAAAGCGATAATACTGGCCCTGCTTCGCTTCCTATCCAAATTTATTTGATGCATACTGATGTGCAAGATTTAGATGATGTGCAGTCTGTTCTTTTTCCAGCTAGTATGTACACAAAGGTTTTTGATGACAATATTGCTTTGAATGAGCCTGGGGATTATAATGTCGTGTTCTATTTGACCGAACCTTTTAACTACGAGGGTGGGAATCTGCTCATGATGACCTATAAACAATGGGACACATATCAAGCATGGAATACCTATTGGCAATTTTCTGATATTCACTCTTATACAAAAAGAGCATTACTTTTTCCAAATATGGAGGAAGTTTTAGATATTGAAAACTGGAGCAACTGGTGGATAGTGCTTATGTTTTATGATGTTTCCAATACTACTTTCTTTTTTAACACTGATGGAATGGGATCTCTACAAGGTACAGTTACTCTCGATGATGAGGAGTTAATTGTAACAAGTTACAAGTTACAAGAAATTCACCCAATTCCTCCACAAAGCCGAACGGAGTTCTGCACTACGGGAGGGGGGCAGATAGAAAGCACAAGCCAGCCTATCCATGGTGCTGAAGTCACTATCAATGGCACAAATAGGAGTGTCTTTACAAATGCTCAGGGTCAATATACTTTGAACTATATAACAGAGGGAACTATCGGCATTACAGTAAGCTATCATGGTTACTATGATACTGTTGTTCATGATGTGGTTATTATACAAGACCAAACAACTACAAGAAATTTTGTGCTGACTCCAAGACCATCTGTTACAGTCTCAGGTCGAATAATTAGCTCGGATACACAGGTAGGGATGTCTGGTGCTATTGTCAGTCTCTTTGGTTATGATAGCTATGAAACTTCCAGCAATGCTCAGGGTCTCTTTAGTATTCCTAATGTTTTTGGTGATATAAACTATTCTATCAGAATTACACGAGCTGGCTATCACCATTACGAGAGCGATCTTGTCGAAATAGGAACTACTGACATAAATCTCGGTGATATTGTTCTTTTTGAAATAGCTGATCCACCCAAAAGTGTTGTTGCATCAAATCAAGGAAATGCAGCTCGAATCCACTGGGAAGAGCCGGATGGGAATGCGGAGTTCGGAATTCGGAATTCGGAATTGCCCCTCCCACCGTCATTGCGAGGTATCCCCACCCGTCATTGCGAGGTTCCTCACCCGTCATTGCGAGGTTCCTCACTTGAAACCTTTAGTTGCGAGGTTTCTAATTTTAAACTCCCCACGAAGCAATCACCCGAAGCAATCCCCACGAAGCAATCCCTCCGAAGCAATCCCAACGAAGCAATCCCAACGAAGCAATCTCGGAACGGTGAGGGGAGGGGGGAACAAAACTCCGAACTCCATACTCCGACTTCCGAATTCCGTGCTCTCATCGGCTACAATATCTATCGATTAAAGGCAGAGGACAGAGAAGACGAGTCAAAATGGACTATTATTGTAGAAAACTACAATGACTTACTTTATTTTGACCATACATGGACTTCAGTCGAGTCTGGTGAGTATCTCTATGCAGTGCAAGCTCTTTATACTGGTGGAGTGCTTTCTCTTAGCGTTTTTTCCAATGTCATTGATACAGAGGTCAGTGATTTTGATGAACCTGAACTACCTCTTTTTACTGCTCTACATGGCAATTATCCAAACCCATTTAACCCCACCACTACTATTGCCTTTGATGTAGCGGCAGAGCTTGCCTCTGTCCGTATAGATATCTTCAATATCCGTGGTCAAAGAGTTACTACTCTAGTAGATGGTTTCTATGAGGCAGGCTTTCATAAAGTAGACTGGCATGGTGTAGACGATAATGGTCGTAGTGTGAGTAGTGGGATTTATCTCTATCGGATGACTACTGAGGAGTTTACGCAGACAAGGAGAATGGTGCTGTTGAAATGAGATATGAGAAATGAGAATGCAGTATGCAGAAATATTATTTCTGCATTCTCATTTCTCATTTCTCATTTATTTTCTGCATTCTCATTTCTTATTTCTGCTTTATCAGTCATACCATATCCTCATAAAACCTTTCACTAAATACAGCTCATCAGGTCTCGCTATCCACACTCTATCATCTCTATTGTGCTGACAGTTTCGGATATCGATATAAAACTCACTGATATGCTCAAAATCACCATCCACGCCATACATATACACATTTTCTACACCAAAATAGTGCATCCAATTGCAAAGTTCATAAAGTTTAAGATTACTATTTCCATCGACTATCATCATTGGTCCTAAATCCACACCCTCACGCTCTGCAAGGCTGTCGCATAGTCAAAGTATAAACTATCTCTTAAAATAGCACAAATATTATTGTAACAAATAGTAAAATAGTTAGTTATATTATATAAAAACCTTTTTTTTGGGGAGTAGTCATAATGGACCGTCACTTAAACACCTTTAGCGACATAGCAGTTCAAAAGAAACTTAATAAAATAAGGAACTCCAATCCTTTGGTTCGTATCAACGCATTGGTCGATTGGAAAGCGATACAAAGCATATTATCGATAGTAGATTTCCGAAACACAAGTCATTATGGTAGAGATTGTTATTCTCCTCTTTCCATATTTAAGATGCTGTTTCTAGCAGCAATATACAATTTTTCTGATAGAGAATTAGAAGAGCATTTGAATTTCAACACTCTATTTATGTGGTTTTGTGATTTCAGTATTGAGTCTGATATTCCTGATCATAGCACAATAGCTCGTTGGCGTGAGCGTTTTGAAAAATCTGATATTTTTGAAAAATTATTTTCAGAGGTCAACAATCAATTGCTGAACAAGGGACTTGAAATCAAGAATGCCATGATAGTTGATGCGTCTTTGGTAGAAGCCAAATCCAGACCTAAAAGAAAGGTCATTATAACAGTAGAGCCTACAGGTGATGATGTTTTGGTAGAAGATGAGTTAAAAACGAATGAAACCCAATTATCACCTTTAGTTGAAGTTCACCATGAGGAGTCAAAAGACCCAGATGCACGCTGGTTAAAAAAAGGGAAAAAATCGTATTATGGGTATAAAGAGCATTTCAGCACCAACAAAGCAGGTTTTATCAATGGAGTCATCACAACACCTGCCAATGTGTCCGATATGTCAGTATTAGCAAACTTGATAGACAAAATAAATCCTAAAAAACAAACACGAATTTATGCAGATAAAGGTTATTCTTATCAAAGTAATAGAGACCTCATTAAACAAAAACAATTAAAGGACGGGATAATGCACAAAAAACAACCCAAAAAAGAATTAGATGATAAATTGAAAAGAAAAAACAAACTAATATCTAAAGTAAGGTATGTAGTCGAGCGGACATTCGGGGGAATCAAACAGAATTTAGGAGGTAATAGAACCAAGTACATAGGTTTGATAAAAACGCATAATTTCGTGATGATTAGAGCAATCGCATATAATTTGATTCGAGCTACAAACTATGTGTTTGCTTAATAGTATCTAAAAGTAAAAAAGAGGATAAAAAATGAAATAATATGTTAAAATAGTAAGAAAAATTCTCTCAAATTGAGAAATTTTCCAATTAGATAAAGCTAATTTTAATAAAAAAACAGAATGAAAAAATAAAAATAACCTATAGGCAGTTATGCGACAGCCTTTCTGCATACCGCTCAAAACATGCCTTAAAATCAGACATACTCTCAAAGGCATAGCAATTATTTCGGATAGGACACTGACGCAACACTGGGAGCGTAGCCGTCTCGGCTGCATCTCTTAACTCTGAACTCTGAACTCTTAACTCATTTTCCTCTGTGCTCTCTGTGGTTATTTGTGATTTGTGATTTGTGATTTGTGATTTGTTAATTTCCATTATCCACTATCCACTCAAAATATAGATGATTATACCAGATTGAGAAAGGAAATATCATTTCTCAGCAATCTACAGAGAGAAATAGTTTTCCTGTATTATTTTCAAAAACTAAAAACAATTGATATAGCTAAAAAATTAAATTTACCGCGTTCAAAAATTAGATGGCATCTCGTAGATGCAAGAAACCAACTCAAAGAGGGGTTTAAAACAAATAAGGATCTATCTACTAAAAATGAGAATGATTTTCTCTGGTATAAGATTTCAGGTACATGTGGAGGTCTAAATGCTGATATGACTTTTTTTTACTCAAAATCTATCTCCAGAAAAATCACTTATTCTGTTTTTCATAAAGCAAAAAATATTAAAGAAATTGCCAGAAATCTTTCTATACCAACAGCGTTTGTTGAGGATGAAATAAAGCATCTAGCTGAAAATGGTTTCCTACGAAAATTGCCAGGAGGAAAATACCAATCTAATGTTCTCATCATTGAAAAATTTAGAGATGATGTAGAAAACTCTGAGCGAGCTTTAGACCGAGCCGAACAAATCCAAAGCCTTTATAAACAAGGTCTGTTTAATGCCAACCCTGTAGAAGCAATCAGTGCAATCAATAAACTTTATCAAAATGTCATGGAACTCGTTAACGATGAAACCCTCGATAAAATACATAAAATTCGTCAAGAGATGCGATATGAATACAAGGCTGACAAAAAAGGTCTTTTGAAAACTTCCGCAGAAATAAATGCAGAAATCCGTGAGCTATCAAACGAAGCTATAGAAATGGTCAAAACTCTCGAACAAAACAAAGACAAAATGGGAATGCCTGAAATGGAAGAGGCAATGACACTCTTTGATAAAACACTATTAGAAATCCAAAACCGTTATGAAAAAGCAAAAATACCAACTCACCTGCGTGATGGAATGCTCATCGGAATGCTGGAAAATGAATTGAAAACAATGGAGCAACTCTATGATGATGTCCAGCAAAATGTGGCAATTCGTTTGGCAGAGGAAAGTCGTGTCGCTGAAATGAAAGCAGACTTTGTGAGCTTTGTCGATAGTGCTTTGAATAAAATGGAAGAGCTATTGAATAAAGGAGCTGACGAGGGCGTGGTTCGTGCTGTCTTTGAAAAAATAGAGGGCTTTAATGAAAGATTACAGGCAGGTCAGGTGAGCGATGAGGAGTATGCAGGATTTGTAACTGACATACAAAAGGAAATCGATGATGCTTATGATAATGCTAAATTACCACAGGAGCCTGAAACTGATATAATCTCGTCTGTTTCGGAGGCTAAGACGGGTGAAGTATCGGAAACGGTAGTAGAGGCTCAGGAAAGTGTAAATTTGAGCGAAAATGAGGAGGTTTTTAACACAGAGAAGACAGAGGAGACACAGAGACCACAGAGGACAAAAAATGTTAAAGAAAAAAAGTCGCAGGAAGTAGTCAAAAAACCGCAGGAAAAGGCAAAGCCAAAAAGTAAAGCACAGATACAAAGAGAACAGGTAGCTCTTGTTAAAGAATTAACAGAGAGGATAAAGAATGCTACTTCATTGACAGAGATTGAACAGATACAACAAGACATAATAAGCAATCAAGACAATATCAAATCAGGCAATATTTATTTATTAAATATGGAACTTGGCATGAAAAAGAGTTCTATTGAAAGGGGGCAGACTCAACAAGCTGAGCCATCAAAAGAACAAACACCACAAGTTCAAAAAGAAACAAGCAGTGAACAAGAGAATAATCAATTGCAAGAAACCACTGCTACTGAAAAAGAAATAGAGGCTCTGGAAACTCAAATAGAAGAGCTGCAAGATAACATAGACGAATGGAAATATGAACTGAAAACAGAAGACCTTGACTCTTATGAAAAAAGAGAATATAAAGATAATATCAAAAACGCAGAAAAAGAAATAGAGGCTCTTGAAGAAAAAATAACAGAGCTTGAGGGTAGACTTGAGGGTGGGAGAACGCAGTATCATAAACAAGTTGCTGAGTCAAATAATGTGAACTTTACTATCGACAAAGGAGAGCTGACACAACAAGCCAAAGAAACAGTCGAAGCGATAAAAAAACTTATTCCAGATAAACTGATAAAGAATGAAAGCTGGAACGATAAAGACCAGTGGACAATGGAGCTTGAGGGTGGCAGAACAATAATCCTCGATGCCACTGCTGACAAAATTACAATAAATGGTGATACATCAAAAGTGTATGGAGTTACAGAAACTTGGGAAAACCTTGCCAAAGCAACGCTCCTAAATAACTTGATAGACGACAATTTTACAGCCTATCACGAGGGTTACCATATCATAGAAAACCTTTTTCTATCAGACAATTTAATACAGAAACTTAATAAAGTTCTTAAAATAACAAATAAAACCGAACTACAACAAGGTGAAGAAAGGGCAAATAAATTTGCCTATTATGTGATACAACAAGATAAATCTCAAGCCAATCCTTTAGCCAAAAATATCTTTAAAAGATTGAGTGATGGCATCACAAGAATGTATCGGGCTTTATTGGGTCAAAAAACCGCAGATGACCTCTTTAAAAAGATTTATGAAAAAGATTTAAAGACTTTTAGACAGAAACAAAAGGAACTAAAAAAAGAATATGAAAGAGGATATGAAAGACTTAAAGAAATAGCAAAAATAAAAGATGTAAAGATACGGAATGATTTGAGTAGCTTGCCTGTGATAAACTTTGGGATACAGGCAGTAAATTATTTCAGAAATAAACTTCTGAACAAAAGTATCTCAATCTCCGATACAAAAGAAAAGATGACACTAAGTAGTAGGACTCTTAAAGAAGTTGATTTTTTATTAAGAATGAATGGATTACATGCTAAAGCTGTCCCTATACTATCAGAAATAATCAAAAATAGTAAATTTATGTTGACTGAGCCGAATACAAAACAATACAGAAAATCTATGGTAAAAGGGTATAATGAACATTTCAGCGTAGCTAACATTGACGGAGATGACTATTTAGTGGTATTATCGGCAGAAACAAGGCTTGATAGAGATGGGCAAATTTTATACAACTATGACTTTGAACCTTTGGCAACTATAAAAGCGATAGTGCCGTCAACAAACCTAACTCTGAACCGGAGCCAGGTGATGCCGGCACTATCTAATATCCAAAATTTTCGTGTCCGTAAAATTTGTCAAGAACTTTTTTTGAATCATGTTAAGAATAAATTTCCAAATGAAACTAATTTAATCAATCAACTACAAGATGATTTAAATGTTACATTAATTTCTTTAAATAATGGAGAAATTATAAATAAAATAAACAGAACATATATACCGAACCAACAAAACAAAATTTCAAGAAGCCAACAGGAATTACAAAACCTGTCTCCAAACGACCCAGATTATGCAAGAAAAAGCAACAGTGCAAATGCACGAATGAAAGCAGCACAAGAAAAAATCAATGTTTATCAAGACGAAATAGACCGTTTGAATGAGGATAGTCTTAGCATAGCTCAAGGTCATGGCAGGTATAAAGTTCAGTTCCACAGCGATGATTCTGGCGAAGTGCCTCGTTCAAGTCGTAGGTTTGTGGTAGATAAAGAGGAATACAAGGCAGCGAAGGAGACCGCCTTGAATAGTCTGGAGAGGCTTGTTCGACAGCGTGATGAGTTTAAGCGTAGGCTTTTGGAGATGACTGATGACAAGTCAAAAATATCAGCAATACGGAGGCGTAGTGCGGAGTTTAGTTTGGCATTGATAGAGGATGAGCTTGATAGGATAGGAATGTCTGGTAGCGAGGAAATGGAAAGTGGGACTGCCAAAGATAAACAAGAACGGAGAGAAAATCGTAGTCTCAAAGAGACACTCGATGACAAAGTGAATGGCGTGATGAATTTGGCTGTGCGGGACTCTGTGAGGGACTTTATCGAGATGGCAACTCCTGATGGTCGAGAAAGCACGGTGATAGGTGTAGAAGAGGCACAGGCAAGGGCAAGAGATATAGATAGCGAGCTTGCAAAAATGATGAAATATTTAGGTCTCAATGGTTATTCGCTAGCGGAAGGGATAAACTATATGCGACAACAATCTGCGGGACATTTTAATAAATTTACAGAGATACAGAGTAAATATAGAGACGAGACCGATGCTGATAAAAAAGCAAGGTATAAAACACAACTGAAAATTCACCTTGATGATGGTGTTTCAGACTATTTGAGTTACCTGAATTTGCTTTCTAATGCAGCAAGGGCAATGGCTTACTCCCAGCACGAATTGAAAGGTGAATTAGAGCTGGTAGAATTTAGCAATAAACACGAAGCTGATATCGCCGAAAGACAAAAGAAAATCAATGACTTGATGAAAAATCTGGATGCCAATCATGATGCAGTGGTCGATGCTGTGGAAGACTTTCTCAATCTCATAGAAAAAGCAAAAAGTGAGCTGGAACAAAAAGCGAGGAAGTTTGGCTTTTATGAACAAATGAAAGCTCTAAAAATAACAGGTATGCTTTCATCACCGTGGACTCATGCAAGAAATATCATCAATAACGCTGCTAATGTAATGATAGTAGAAAATATGACCAATATCTTGACATCAATCTTGATGACAAATAGCATAGGAGTTTTGGGTGATACAGGTCTGGCAAGAGGGACAAAGAGAGGGATTGATAATGTTTTGGGTAGAAATACAGGCGATGCTGACAATCCTGCTTTGGGTTCAAAATTTGGTATCAATGTAGAATATGATTTGAGTGAGACAGGAAAGATAGGTCGTGCTATTCATTGGGCTACAAATTTAAATAATAAACTTTTGACCAAAGAGGATGCTTTTAGTTACGGACAAGCTACCGCAATAGCTCATAATATGATAGCTCGTGTGTTTGCACAAGACAAGGCTATCCGTGAGGCAATGTTTGGCAAAGGTGTAGCTATCAGAGATGCCTATAATCGACTTT
>Ga0099364_10015019_pt1 | contig 10239 bp, 11 predicted proteins | sample TergutTh196P3_FD_73070 | JGI IMG/M metagenome (GOLD analysis project Ga0099364, IMG submission 73070) | Microcerotermes parvus P3 segment gut microbial communities from Pointe-Noire, Republic of the Congo - Th196 P3 | ecosystem: Host-associated > Arthropoda: Insects > Digestive system > Gut ...
TGTTGTAACAGGAATGGGGACGATTTGTTCCATTGGCAACTCGGTGGCACAGTTATGCGAAAGCCTTAAAGCAGGAAAAAGCGGAATTGGGCCCATCACCCAGTTTGATACCACGGGTTTTGACGTTACCATAGCCGGTGAAGTAAAGGACTTTGATCCCAACCAATGGATGGACAAAAAGGACGCCCGCAAAATGGCCCGCTTTGCCCAGCTCGCCGTGGCTACCACTGTCCAGGCCCTGGAAGACGCGAAGCTGCTGGGAGCGGCTGACGGAGAGGGAAAAAGAACCGTAACAAGCGATCCCTACAAAACCTGTGTTGCACTTGGCAACGGCATCGGCGGATTTGAGATTGTGTATGAGTCCCACAAAAAGCTCTTCGACGCGGGCCCCAAGAGGATGCTGCCCCTTACGGTGCCCATGATGATTCCCAATATGGCGGCGGGGAGCATCTCCATGATGTTCGGCACCAAGGGGCCGGCCTATACCCAGGTTACCGCCTGCGCCGCCGGTACCGACGCCCTGGGCCAGGCCCTCGATCTTATCCGCTCGGGCCGCTACGATGTGGTCATTTCCGGGGGCGCCGAATCCACCGTTGTTCCCTTTGCCATAGGCGGCTTTCAAATGCTCAAGGCCCTTTCCACCAAGCGCTGCGGCGAACCTACCAAAGCTTCCCGCCCCTTTGACGCCGACCGGGACGGTTTTGTGATCGGCGAAGGGGCAGGCATTCTCATCCTGGAAAGCGAGGAGCACGCGAAAAAGCGCGGCGCCAAAATCCATGCCGAACTTGCCGGTTACGGCGCCAGCGCGGACGCGCATCATATGACAGCCCCGGACCCCAGCGGCGCGGGCTGCAGCATCGCCGTTAAAAGAGCCATCGAAGATGCGGGCCTTAAGCCCACTGACATCCAGTATTACAACGCCCACGGCACCTCGACGGAAATAAATGACGCCGTGGAAACCAAAATGCTCAAACTGGCCTTCGGGGATTACGCCTACAAGCTGAAAATTTCCAGCACCAAAAGCATGCACGGCCACAACATAGCCGGGGGCGGCGGCATTGAAGCCATCGCCTGCATACTGGCAATCAACGAAGGCTTTTATCCTCCCACGATCAATCTGGAAAACCCGGACCCTGAATGCGATCTTGACTATGTGCCAAACAAGGCCCAGTATGGAGAAATCAACACAGCCATGTCCGGCTCCCTGGGTTTCGGAGGCCACAACGGCATAGTGATTTTCAGGAAGTATAGTGGTTAGTGGTTAGTTAGTAAGGAGACTAAACATGAGTGAAATTGAAACATTGCTGCCGCACCGGGAGCCGTTTTTATTTGTTGACGAGATTGTCGAAGCCAGCAAAGAGAGAATTGTCGCCAAGCGAACCTTTACCGACAAGGACTTTTTCTTTAAGGGGCATTTCCCGGGATATCCGGTAACGCCCGGCGTTATTCTGATTGAAACCATGGCCCAGTCCGGCGGCGCTGGTTTGCGAAAGCTCGGAATACTGGGAGACGACAGCCTGTTTTTCCTGGCCACGGTTGACAAGGTAAAGTTCCGCCGCCAGGTGCGGCCCGGCGATGTGGTTCGTTCGGAAATAGAAAACCTGCGCGTCTCTCCCAAGATGATCAAACAGTCGGGCAAGGCCTATGTGGGCGAGGAACTGGCCGCAGAAGCCGAATGGATGGCGCTGGTCGGAGGACCGGCATGATTATCAAACCCATGGTGCGGAACAATATTTGCCTTAACAGCCATCCGGCGGGATGCGCCGCGGCTGTTATGCGCCAGATTGAGTACGCGAAAAAAATATTAAAGCCGGTAAGCGGCGTAACGCCTCGTTTGGTACTGGTTATCGGCTGTTCCACCGGATATGGCCTCGCGAGCCGCGTCTGTGCCGCTTTTGGCTACGGGGCCGCTACGGTGGGAGTTTCCCTGGAAAAGCCCGCCTCCCAGACAAAGCCCGGAACCCCGGGCTACTACAACAACCTCGCCTTTGACCGGGAAGCCAAACAGGCGGGCCTGGCCTCCATAAGCCTTGACGGGGACGCCTTCTCAGACGCCCTGAAAGCCCAGGCCGCCGAAGCGATACGGAAAGCCGCCGCAGAAGCGGGAATCCCGGCAAAGGCGGATCTTGTGATTTATTCCCTGGCATCCCCGGTGCGCACGGATCCAAAAACCGGAGTTATGTACAAATCGGTGATCAAGCCCATCGGGCAAAGCTTCTCCGGCAATACCGTGGACATAATGAACGGGAACATCAGCGCCGCCAGCGCGGAAGCGGCCACGGATGAAGAAATCGCCAACACCATCAAAGTAATGGGCGGTGAAGACTGGGAGCTATGGATTGACGCCCTGGTAAAAGAGGATGTCCTTGCCCCCCATGCCCGCACTGTTGCTTACACCTATATTGGACCTGAGTTTTCCTGGCCCATCTACAAAAACGGAACCATAGGCAGGGCCAAGGAAGATCTGGAACGGGCCGCGCGGGACATAAACAAAAAGTACGGACCTGCGGCAACCGGCAAAATCGCGGCCGCCTGGATTTCAGTTAACAAAGCCCTGGTAACAAGGGCCAGCGCGGTTATCCCCATCATCCCGCTGTACCTGTCCTGCCTGTTCAAGGTTATGAAGGAAATGAAGCTCCACGAAGGATGCATTGAACAGATTACGCGGCTGTACCATGACCGCCTCTACAGCGCCGAAGGCGCGGACCCGGCGAAAATTCCCGTTGACAGTGAAAAGCGAATCCGGATTGACGACTGGGAAATGCGGGATGATGTCCAAAAGGCCGTAATGGAAAAAATGAAAACCATAACCCAGGAAAATGTGCTTACCGAAACGGATGCCGCGGGAATTAAGCATGACTTCCTTGAGGCTCACGGTTTTGACGTTGAGGGTGTTGATTACGAGGCCGAGGTAGATCCTGCTAAAATCTAATTTGCCGCAGAACCAGCTGTAAAAGATTGTTGGTTCGCGGGCCCATTCATTATCCGCCCCGTAGAAAAATCCGCCCATTCAGGCAGCAAAGCGGTCGTGTAGCTCACTTACGCACGCTTTGGCGTGACATTTACTCCAGCACGCCGATGCTGCCTGAATGGGCCCCCGTTTCTCTACGGGGCGGCAAATCGTTGGAGGCAACCCGCGAGCCACATTCAATGCGGCAGGGCTGTACGGTATATTAGCCTTTATGTTTGAGAATTTTGCATTTCACCGTGCATTCTGCCCGCCACAGGTGGGGCGATGCAGATGATCCGATACACCATATATCCCTGAAAGGCAGAAACCGGATTATCAGTCTTGAACTGTCCAAGTTGGAAACGATTATTGTGAAGCCCGCTGTCGAGATGAATAATCCCGAAAGGTGGGCGGTATATCTGGAGTATTTGACTGACCGGAGCAAACGTCGTAAAATCAACGAGCTAGTTGAACTTGAGAAGGGTAAAAGGGTGGCGAGCGGAGTATTAATAAAGGTCAGCCGGGACGAATAAGAACGCGCCCGGCTTGCCCGGGAAGAAAAAACCGAGCTTGACTGGATAAGCTACATGCGTTGGGCAAAAGAAACAGGTCATGCTGAAGGCCACGCTGAGGGGCAGGAAGAGGGACGGAAAAAAAGGGATCAGGAATTGCTTGATAATGCCCGTAGGGCTTTGGCAAAAGGTCATACTGTCGAAGCAATACACGAAATAACCGGCCTGGACATAGAGACCATTAGTAATCTTGATTCAAGATAGTATATTTTTTAGAAATACTGACCTTCTTGAAATCGGCACTGACATTCGTATATATCGAGTTATACGAAATTGGACTTGACATTGTTAAAAAAATAAGGTAATATATTTATTATGAAGATATTTTGTTGGAATATGAATTATTGGGAGAATACTCGTGGAAAATATGATAATATTGTTGACTGGAAAAACAAATGTATCAAATATCTATTTGAGGAAAAAAGCATAGATTTTTATATTCTTCAAGAAATAAATCCAATAGAGGTTTTTGAAAAAGATAATCAACAGTATAATAATTTATTGACTGATTATGAAATAATATATCACGAATTAACAAATGAATTATTATATGACGGCAGAAAAGATAATTTTTGGGGTAATGCTATATTATTTCATAAAAAATATAAATTGGTAAATAAAAATGGTTTAATTGATTTTAATTCTGTAAGTAAAAATTATTATGGAAGAAATGGAATAATGGCTTATGAATTTTTATCAGAAGCAAATAAAAAAATAACAATAATCAATTACTACAATAAGAAGAATTATGCAGATAGAGGCGAATATATACAAAAATATTTTGATAAAGATAATGATATAATAGATATACTTGAAAACGCAAATGGTGGAATTGTTTTAGCAGGTGATTTTAATACTGGTTTTACAATTAATGGAAAAGATAAATATATTCAATTCATTGAATTATATTGGGATAAGTATAAAGTCAAAGATGGAATCAAAAATTATTCTGACGATTTTATTCCATCATCATATTGGAGAAAAAAAGGGCAGTTTTATTTAAATGATTATTGTTTTTTTAAAAATTTTACAAATATAAAATTATTGAATTATCAAAATGATTGGATAAATATTAATAATACAAAATATTGGAAAGGTCTTTCGGATCATAGATCCTTTATTTATGAAATAAATTTCGATCAAATTGAAAAAGATGATAAACTAAATTATTCAACTAAAGAAACTTGGACTGTAGAGGATGAAAAAGAAACACAGAGAGTTTATGAATCTTTAAAACGGAAAGCTGGAATCCAATGATTCTTAACTGAGAATAGAAAATATGTCAAAACAAGTCCAACTTCGTATAACAAACGGTTAACGCTGCGCCACCCATTCGGGCGACTCGGGGTTCAGTCGGCTAGGTCGGTCGCCCTACGGGCTCGCTCCCACGCCTCCTTCACCCACATAACCAGCCCCCGCAAACCTACGGTTTGCTTTATATGGGGCTGGTTACGTCGTCAACCTAGAACGTTATGTGCAAGTTTTGCAAGACTAAAATTAATGGAAATAGATACTTGACAAAATAATCAAATGAAGTATAGAATAAGATTAAAGGGGAGGTCATATGAATATTTTAATAGAACCAATAAAAATTGAAGAAAAAGAAATATTAAAGAATTTAGGTGAGTATTATATTTATGATCAATCTCAGTATAATTCTATTGATGTTAATGAATTTGGCTTATTTGATGATCTAGATGATCTAGACCTTTATTGGACGGAAGAAAATAGATACCCGTTTTTCATTAAAGTTGATAATAAACTGGCTGGATTTATATTGGTTTATGATGGTCGACAAATAGAAGAAATTGAGTCAAATTATTCAATAGATGATTTTTTTGTAATGGATAAATATAAACGACAAGGATTTGGAAAATATTGTATAAAATATATACTAGACAAATTTAAGGGAAAATGGCAAATATGGTTCCATCCAAAGAATGAGGTTGCAAAAAGCTTCTGGATAAAAACAATAGATGAATATACAAGAGGAAAATTTGAAATAATAAAAAATAATATGCCATTTTATGATGGAACCATAGGGAATACATTAGTATTTGATTCATAAAGAATATATGTGAAAAATGCAAAACCTGCACATAACAGGATTGTATATGTACGCCCGCTTGAGGCGGGCTAGGGTGCGAGAAAACACCAGTCGGGCTTGCGCCCTTTGTGGCGTTTTCTCGCACCCACATTGCCCGCCCCCGCAATGCTTGCGCATTGCTTTAGAGGGGGCGGGCAACGTCATATACAACCGGAACGTTATGTGCCATTATTCCTATGATTATTGGAAAAGATATTGACAAAATATAATTTATGATATAATTTTACTTAAAAGGAATGATAAGATGATAAATATAAGAATTCTTCACGAAAATGATGCAGAACATATTGTCAAAATAAATGAAGGTACAACTGAAGATTTTTTACGACAATGGGCTGGTCGTTTTTATACATACCCACTCACAAAAGAGCAAATAATTGATAGGATACAAAATACTGAAAATACACGTTATTTTACTGTATTACAAGAAAATTCTATTATAGGTATGGTTGAACTTGATTTTATTAAATGGGATGAAAAAATTTGTTCAATATGTAGATTTATACTTGGTGAACAATGTCGTAATAAAGGTTTTGGAGTACAGGTAATAAACTTATTAAAAAATTACGCTTTTAATGAATTATGCATGAAAAAAATAAATTTAACTGTTTTTGATTTTAATGTAGGTGCTTTTAAATGTTACCAGAAGGCAGGGTTTAAAGTAATTGAAGAAGAAATAAGGCCAAATGGGTGGAAGGCAATAAAAATGGAAATAGAAGCAGAATAAAAAATAATGGTGTACGGAACAACGGCACATAACAAACGGTATACGCTACGCCGCCTGTTAGGCGGCTCGGGGTTACGTTCGGTTAGGTCACTTCGTTCCCACGCCTCACTTCACCCACATTTTGCCAGCCCTGGTCTTGCTACGCAAGCCCTAATCCGGGCTGGCAAAACGTCGTATACCTAGAACGTTATGCGACAGTTGCCCAAATATCTGTAAATAAATATAATGAATAAATGTATAAATAAAAATTCTTTTTGCCCCACATAGTCCTACGCAAGCGCCATCCTTGGCGCATGAAATTTATACAGAATTCAGGCAAAAAGAATAAAGAAAATAAATGTAAAAATAAAATAAGGAATTATAGGAAAATATATAAAATTTATATAATAGGAATATGGGCTACCGCCCATAATTTATATAAAAATGTACCCCAAAATAGCCCTTGAAAATCCCCCAAAACGCCACCAAAAATACTTGACAATTTTCCCCAAAAATGGCAGAATTTATCCAATGAAACAGGAAAAAGCCTATTGGCTTGAAACCAAACCAATTTCTCATGTGAATTCAAATTCTCTCTCTCTCATTATATAGAAGAAAGTCGTCAAATACCCCCTCTCTACACCTTTTTTCAGGGGATAGATCCGCCCAAATGACAACATTCTCGCCTTTATCTTGGAAAAATGCCCGACAAATGGGCTTTTTCATAAATACAACACAAACATGGAGGAATGTATGAAAAAGACATTCAAGCTTATCGGAATTATTGCCATTGTGGCAATAATAGCAGTCGGATTTGTCGCTTGCGACAATGGCATAACGGACGATCCGCCGCCACCACCCGCAAGTAAAATTACTTTTACAAACATCTCTGAACTAAACGGCAGTCGTGTTATTGGTGCGATGGGTGAAGATATAACTTTTCTTAGCTCAGCGGATTACTTGCTTGGTGCTTCCACACCTACAGCAAATCTGCAAAGTGTAATGGTCAGTGGTGGGACCGTTACGCTCAATGTGTATAAAACAACAGATGGCGGAGCTACATGGTCGCTATATACAGGAAACGATACTTTTGATAGTGGAAAAATTCTTCTTTGCACAGTAACCAACGACTCTATTGTTATAAGTTCACCTGCTATCAGTAGGTCATTCTTAAACACAGAAGCTATAACTTTTGCAAATAATGGGGTTGCAACTGTCAATTTCAGTACTCAAATGGAAGAGGATTGATCGGCAAAAAAGCCAAATTTCTATAAACAAGGAATTTCTGGCATATGGACTAAAATCCGTATGCCAGAGATTGTAGTCCAAAATGGTTTGCATATAACGGCAAGCGTTCAGTAATAATGGTTAATAAGTGTAATCATCATTCATCATTTTAAGTAATAACAACCGCCTCGTATGTGGGGCGGTTTACTTAACAGCAGTCAAATTGCAAAACAAGGAGAAATAATTTATGGCAAAGACAACAAAAAAGACAACTGCAAAAAAACCAGTTGCAAAGAAAACAACAACCAAAAAAGCAACGGCGAAGAAAGCCGTTACACGAAAACCGACAACAAAAACAAAAGGAAAAGGGATCGCAATACAAACAACACCCAAAGCCACAGCAATCAGAAGACCCGACCCCGCACTCCCCCCGAGCGCCGAAGTAGTCAACCAATTAACAGTCAGCATACTTTCACTCATAGAAACCCTTGACAACTACGCCGCACACTTGCGCGCACTCGACCGCCAACGCCACAACGGAGTAGGACTTAGACGGCTCGGCTTCATCGAAACCGCATTCCGCTTGTCAAGCATATTCCCCCAATACTTCCCACACTGGCTCGACACAGAAAAATTTCAAAGAGACCTCGACCTGTTCAACGCAGTCCGCGCCCTCGTTGAAGTGTGCCGAAGCCTTGAAGAAAAAGCATGGAACATCAATGTCGAAGCCGCCGACATGGTTTACACAGACGCCCTCGAATATTATTCACAAGTGCAAGACGCCGCACGCCGAAGAATTGACTCATCTGAAAGTATTTACGCCGAACTGCACAGCTTCTTCCGACACCGCACAACCGAAACGGAACAGCCCACACAGAAAAAATTAAAACACGACATCAACGCCCTGCTGAAAGGCACAAAAGACGGAGAAATCATCATCAAAAACGTCAAGCCCAAACTCACAGGCGGCAAACACGAAGTAATTGACGAAACATTTAAGAACACCGCCGCATTCAAAGAAACCGAGCAAGGCAGTATAACAGAGTAAATTTGCCCCCAAAAACGAGTCTTTTGCCATAAAAAGCCCGAAAGTGTGTCATTTTGACTCATTTAAGGGCTTTTTTCAAGGAATTTTCTTTGAAAAACAAAGAACTTTCTTATAACTTCAAAGAAGTTTCTTTGAAATTCAAAGATGGTTCTTTCAAAATCAAAGAAGTTTCTTTGAAATTCAAGGATGGTTCTTTCAAATTCAAAGAATGTTCTTTGGAATTCAAAGAAGCTTCTTATAAATTCAAAGGTGGTTCTTTGAAAAATAAAGAAGCATTTTATCTAGGAATTGAAACAGGATAGGAATAAAATAATAGTTTTAAGCATTTATTGTAAGCCATTTGTACGTCCATGTACAAATGGCGGTTGGTCATGGGGGCAAAAAGAATTTTTGAAATTATTGGAAAATATAAAAATTAATTGTGAATAATAAAATTAAAAATTATTGGCAAGTGGGCAACCATCGCATAACAAACGGTATATGCAACGCCGCCTATTCGGCGGCTCGGGTTCCGTAAAAACCCAGTCGGGCTAACGCCCTTTGTGGGTTTTTACTCCACCACATTTTTGCGGTTGCTGGAACACTTCGTGTTCCTTCATTGCAACCGCAAAAACGTCATATACCTAGAACGTTATGTGCCATATTTTGAAATAAACTATAGATAATATTGACAATTATTGAAAAATATGTATAATAATAATTATGGAAAATAAAAAATATTTTAATAAAATATTATGGGTTTATCCAGCCGTAATTTTAATTTCTCAGATATTACCAATTCAAATTATGTTTCCTGTGGGAATAATATTTACTGCTTTAGGGATAATAAAAATATTTAGAATGCTTTTGTTATTTGGTTTTTCAATTTTTGGACATATATTGTGGTTGGTCATATTTAAGTATTTACATGAAAATATCCAAAATGAAACACTGTTGATAATATTTGGACGATTTGGATTACTCGGATATATTGTTTTCTTTGCCTTTTGGATATTTTTCCAGCCTAATAAAAATAAATATTTAAAATTTGGAAATATTAAAGCAGAAATAAAATTTCCTCTTGTTTGGTGGGGATTTAAAGAATATATTTGGAGATTTATTCTTATATTTTGTATTTTATGTTCTATTGCTTCAGTGGTTATATACATGGGATTTAATGGAAACCCAATTATATTATACGGTTTATTATTTGCTTTGGTTAACTCTATTCTTGAGGGGGTTTTGTGGCGTGGATTTATACTTGGTCGGATAGTTGACTTTTTGGATGAAAAACAAGCATTAATTATAACTTCTTTAGCATTTGGTTTTTATCATATTTCATTGGGTTTCCCAATTTGGACTTGCTTGGTATTTTCAATAGGGGGTTTTTATTTTGGTGGTGTTACAATAAAAAGTAAAGGTATATTTGCTTCAATTATTATGCATTTTTTTGTGAATATGGTATTTGTATTTTCTGGAATAATATTTTAAATTATAATTTATAAAAGCAAAATACGGCACATAACAAACGGTATATGCTCAGCGCCTGTTCGGCGCTTCGGGCTACACAAAAACGCAGTCGTCGGACTAAAGTCCGCCTTTGTGCGTTTTTGTTCCCCCACATTTTTGCCCTTGCTGGAAAGAATCTTT
>Ga0099364_10015020_pt1 | contig 10239 bp, 10 predicted proteins | sample TergutTh196P3_FD_73070 | JGI IMG/M metagenome (GOLD analysis project Ga0099364, IMG submission 73070) | Microcerotermes parvus P3 segment gut microbial communities from Pointe-Noire, Republic of the Congo - Th196 P3 | ecosystem: Host-associated > Arthropoda: Insects > Digestive system > Gut ...
GGATTTTTATCCCCGGCAAGCTGTTTACATCTCGATGCGTAAATCACTAAAGGTCCGCCGGTTTCGTCTTCGCGACGATCGGTTCGCCTCAATAGCGTGGGGGCTGCTTTTCAACAATTTTTTCTCATCCGGCATTCAGACGCTTTCAGCATTGAGCTGTCGGTCGTATGACCGACCAATTTCTGCACGGTACGGGCTATGCCGAGCATTTGTTCCAAATCGACACCTGTCTTTATACCCATTTCATGAAACATATGGACGGCATCCTCTGTAGCAATATTGCCGGAAGCCCCCGGAGCAAAAGGACACCCCCCGATACCGGCGAATGACGAGTCGAAACGCTTGATCCCCGCCTGCATCGCGGCAAAGATATTTGCCATAGCCATCCCCCTCGTATCGTGAGCGTGCAGTGTCCAATCTATTTCCGGGTAATGTTTTTTCAGGAACGACATATACTCGTAGACCTGTTTGGGATTGGCCAAACCAGTCGAATCGGACATAGAAAGCTCTCGAACACCAATAGATAAGAAAAAATCGACGAGAGGGATTATCATTTCGAGGCCTATAGTTCCCTCGGCGTAATACCCGAAAGCAGTGGCAACCGCCGCTGAAATTGTCAGTCCCCTGTCGCGGGCAAACTCGGCACATTCGGAAAAATTCCGTACAACTTCCTCGGGAGATTTATTGCTGTTCTCCCTCGAATGCGTCGGACTCGCGGAAACTGTGAGCTTGACTTTGGTCACTCCTGCCGCCAAGGCTCTTTCCATACCTTTTTTGTTTAACACAAGAGCTCTGTATTCTACTTCGTCGTGCCGACTTATCCGGAGCGCGACCTCGTCAGTGTCGGCCATAGCCGGAACCGCTTTTGGATGAACGAAAGAACCTATTTCGATTACACGTATGCCGGCAAATGCCACGCGTTCAATAAGTTCGACCTTTTGCGTTACGGTAAGGATTTTTTTCTCGTTCTGAAGGCCGTCTCTCGGACCTACTTCACATATAATGACTTCGTTCGGCAAATCGAGCAGTTTCATGATGATTTTGCGTTTTCCCGCGCGTAAAGTTTCCACTGAGATTTCAGGAAATCTTCACTTGGCGTGATCCCTTTTTCAGCCATTTCTACTCCCTCTCATTTACGCCTTGTTTTAAACGTACCAAGGCGCGATTTCCTGTTACAAAATCCATATTCTCCAACGCCCTTACCCATTCAACAGCCCCTATTCGATTCCGTGTTTTTTCATATATTCTTTCGCAGTGACGAGGTAGCGCATCGATGAAAATCGCCGCGTTTGACTTTTTGACGGCATCCAGGACAGTTAGTTGGGTGATGGAATATTTACGTGCCATACGTTGCACCTCCATTTTTATAAAAAAATATAGCTATCTTTCCTTGAGTTGTACAATACCGATATTTTGGGGTGTCATAAAATTTTTCTATGAGGACGTGAGGCATAGTGATGTAGTTGATGTTTCATGCCAAATTCGCAATCAAAAGGCTTAATGTTATCGTTTCCGACGTAAGTGGAGTTTAAGGTTAAAACTGTTGTCGTAGCTATTTTTTACGTTTCGCTTCTATTTCTGAAAGCCAGTCTTTGACGGGAGCTTTCCACGGTTCGTTTTTGCCGGGGATATTCTTGATCAGGCTCCGCGGGTTCAAGCCGAGACGTTTGGCGAGGGCAATGTCCTCGTTATTCAACCGGCATTTGCGTTTGCATTCCGCCCATTGCTCATTACTGTATGCCACGTTTTTCGCGTCCCTTCGACGATATTCTTGATTTGATTCACTATAACGGAACATATTCCACCATGCGGAATATAATAAATCATTCTTTGAAAAACTCAGCTCATTTCCATGTTAGAGTGACGGACTCAGAATTTTATACTCGAAAAGGAAAAATTTTTTGAATAGGATAATAAAATATTTCTATATAATGGAAACTATATCCATTTAAAATGCATTGACATCTTAAAATAATAATGATAATTTCTGTTTTAGATATTATTTCCGTTTTTTAGACAATAATTTTGTTTATTGAAAGTTGCCTGTCGTATCACGCCTTAACACATGCCAGAAGTCCTTAAAGAAAAATCCGGTGTTAATGAGAGGGAATAGTAATGGCTGAAAAAGAAATAACGTCAGAGCAGTCGGAAATACTCAAGGAAATTTTCGAAAGAGCGCGACACGCCGCAAAGATAATCGAGAATTATTCTCAGGATCGCGTTGACCGTATGTGCCGTGCCGTCGCCTGGGCCGCCGGTAATCCTGCCTCATTCGAGAAATTATGCTGGATGGGGGTTGATGAAAGCGGCGCGGGAGACAGGGCCGGCAGATACCACAAACGTCACAAGATACTTGGAGTGCTTAGGGACGCTTTGAGACAGAAGAGCGTAGGTTTGATCGAATATGATCCTGTCAAAGCCATCGCCAAATACGCAAAACCGGTGGGAGTCATCACTTCTCTGATACCTATGACAAATCCTGAACTCACGCCTATTGTCACCGCGGTATACGCTCTGAAGGCAAGGAACGTAGTCGTATTCTCGCCACACCCGAGAACGAAGAAGACTACATTCGAGGGTGTCCGCCTGATGCGTGAAGCTCTTAAATCCCTTGGAGAAACGGAAGATTTTCTTCAGTGTATAGAGAATCCCAATATGGCGATGGTAAACGAGTCGATGAAGTTGTGCGATCTGATTATGGCCACGGGGGGGCCCGCAATGACAAAAGCGGCCCATAGCTCCGGGAAACCCGCGTTTTGCTCAGGGGCCGGGAACGCAACCATGATTTTCGACGAGACGACTGACGTCGAAACAGCCGCGCACAATACGATGATCAGCAAGACATCCGACTTCGGCTCTGGTTGCTCGGCGGATGGCAATCTGATTATTTACGGAGGAATCTACGACAGAATGGTGGAAGCGCTTGAAAAGGAGGGAGGGTATCTCGCTAACGACGAACAACGTGAAAAATTGAAGAAAGCTATGTGGGACGACAACGGGAATCGCAAAGTTGACACGGTTGCCGTTTCTCCACAGAAACTTGCCCGTATTGCCGGTTTTGAGATTACGGAAGATCGGAAATTCATAATGGTGGTGGGTGACGGAATAGGCAGTGAATTTAAATTCTCCGGAGAAAAACTCACAACGTTGCTGGCTCTTTTCCGTTATGAGGGTGATTTCGAAAATGCCCTCGCGCTTATGGACGAAATTTACGAAGTCGGCGGACGGGGCCATTCCTGTGGTATTTACAGCCACGATGACGCCCATATTGAAGCTCTTGCAATGCGGGCTCCAGTAACCAGAATAATGGTTCGTCAGCCGCAGAGTAAGGCAAACGCCGGAAGCGCGGAGAACGGAATGCCTATGACTTCCAGTATGGGATGCGGCGTATGGGGAGGAAGTCAAGTTTCCGACAACATAGGGTTGAAGTATTATATGCAGACCACTCACGTGGCCCGTCCGATTCTGAGGGATCAACCCGAAGAAGCCGTACTTTTCGATGAGTTTTACGATCCGAAGATCAAAAGGCTGGGCACATAATTCGACATTCATTCATCGTCATCGAATAAAAAATCACAAAGAGGAGCCAATTATGTTTAACACGACGATTTCGACAAAGCTGTTCGGATTGATGGGAAAACCGCTCGGTCAGAGCGCGGCGCCGTTCATGCACAACAGCGTTTACCAAAAATTGGGTATAGACGCGTTATACATTCCTATCGAATTGGAGATGGAAGATTTTGGATCGGCGATTCTGAACATGACAAAACTCCGCTTTGCCGGGGCAGGCGTCACAATGCCGTTTAAGACGGTCGTGCATAAGTATCTGGATGAGTTGGCTGAATCCGCCATACTTACAGAGGTGGTAAACACGGTTGAGATTACGGCGGATGGAAGAAAAATTGGGCACAATACGGACGGGCAAGGCTTTGCCATCGCGTTGGAACAGCAACTTGGATTGTCGGTACCGGAACGCAGTTATCTGTTGCTGGGGTCAGGAGGCGCGAGTACGGCGGTCGCTTGCGCGTTGGCGGCGAAAGGCGCTGAATCGATCCGTTCTCTCTGTATTGCGCAGGATTATCATTTGGCGGAAAATCTACTCAGCAAGGTAGACGCCCATTTCCCCGGAGTATGTAATATCGCGGAGATGACGGAAAGAACGATAAAACAGTCATTGGATGAATGCGACGTCGTAATTCACGCGACTAAGGTCGGCATGTACCCGAAATGCGACGAAATATTGTTCGATCCGGATCTTCTGGAAGCGCGCCATATCGTATGCGATGTAGTTCACATACCGGTTAAGACGAAACTGCTCCAGGAAGCGGAACGGCGGGGCTGCCGAACGATGCCCGGCCTTTGGATGAATGTGAATCAAGCCGCTTTACAGATGAAGATATGGCTGGGCCTGGACGATCCTCCGTTGGATTTCATGTATGAGGGAAACGTAGATTTCCTGAAATCTCAGGGGAAGTTTTACGCGCAGGAAAACCAAAAATAGTTAGGCATAAAGCCCGTCACAATGTCAATAAAAGTCGCGGCGTTTAAGGTGAACGGCGTGGAAAGAATGGACCTATGAAGAATTTGTTTATTGCCGCGTCGTTAATCGTGATGTTTGCGATTGGAACGACGCACGTACCGGGTATATCGCGTGAAGGTATGGCCGTAATAGGAATCGGGGCAGGTTGTTTGTTATTGTGGAACTTCGTATCGCTCGAGTGGCCGAGTTTATTGTGCCTTGCCGCTCTCGCGCTATTCAGCGGGCAGCCTTACCAAGTAGTCTTCGCTTCCGGATTGGGCAACTGGATTATCCCGTTTCTCCTCTCTTGTTTTTTGATAGGACACGTTTTAAATGAGGAGGGTTTCATAAAGCGGCTGGCAATCTTTTTTATAACTAATCGCGCAGCCAGAAAAAATCCGCAGTTTTTCGTAATGTTTTTTCTTTTTGGGGCGCTTTTCATGTCCATACTAATGTCACCAACTGTTATTCTCCTGGTATTCTGTTCTATAGCAGAAAAAGTATTCGAGACAATCGGACACAGAAAAGGAGATAAATTCCCGGCTATGCTGGTTACAGCCTTGGTAATAACGGTTAATATAGGATCTTCGATGACCCCGCTTGGACATGCAATCCCCATGCTCGCGATTTCATTCGCAAAAATATTTGCGGGCGCGGACATTTCCTTCGTAGTCTATTCTAAATTTGGAATAATGATCGGCATTATCGTTTTTGGAGTCTTCCTCGGTATTTTAAGATTCTTTTTTCTGCGGGAACTCCCGGATTTTTCAAACTTCGATTATTCCGCTCTCAAAAGCGAACTTGCTCCCATGTCCAAAAGGGAAAAATCAGGATTGATTGTATTCGGGCTGGTAATAGCAATGTGGTTGTTTCCAGGCGTAACTTCCGTTCTTTCCCCCGCCTTTGCGACTCTCTTAATTTCGGCCGGTGGAGCTGTCCCGCCTATGATAGGGGTAATCGTGCTTTCAATACTTGTTATTGACGGACGCCCTTTATTGGATTTCAAAAGCGCTATAAAAGACATTGTTCCATGGTCGACTCTGTTGCTGTTAGCGGCTACCCTGGCGTTAGGCTCGGCGTTAACGCGACCGGAAATCGGAGTGGTGGACGTCATTGTGTCGGTTGGTATTCCATGGCTTGAATCAACTTATCCCTTTACGCTGTTATTAGCCGTTGTGACGTGCGCGGTGTTGTTTTCGAACCTTATGGTCAATTCACTTTCCGTGACGGTAGTCAGCGCAATTGCGATTCCCCTGGCCGTATCCAGTGAAATTGTAACTCCCGGTGCTCTAGCGGCTCTAATAGGTGTCGCTTCTTCCATGGCTTTTGCCACGCCTCCCGTATCCGGTCCCTCCGCAATCGCGGCCTTGAGTGGATGGTATAATCAGCGAACCACTTTCATATTGGGCGGAGGGACGGCGTTAGCGTTTATACCTGTTATATTGTTGTTTGGGTATCCGTTGTCGCGGTTGATTGTGAAAGTATAAAAATTTTTTAGAAAACAACGAACCCGCAAGGGTACACCATTGCGTGTCCGTCGATACTATTCAATTCCGTGTTTTTTCATATATTCTTTAGCGGTGACGAGGCAGCGCCTGGCGTGTTCCATCGCTCCCCATTTCGAAGCCTTTCCGAGATATGGCAGTTCTATGGAAAAAGGGATGCCCTCCGGCAGTTTTTTAACTATCCCCACGACGTCGACACCACCTTCACCCACGTACTCCCGGGCTTCGCGTGCGACGAATATGAGGTCTTCCTTGTAAGTCGGACTCGCCGGGTCAGGAATTTCCTTCGGACCGTCGCAGATGTGCACGAATCGGAACAGGTTTTTGGGACAGGTTTCCAACTCTTCGAGAGGCACGCGCGAACGGTGGAAGTGGAGTGTGTCAATTAAAATCGCCGCGTTTTGCTTTTTGACGGCGTCCAGAACCTCGCGGACACCCGAAAGACTCTTAACCCCTGCCCAGGTAACGAACTCCAAATTTACAAATATACCGTACTGCCCCGCTAAGTCGCAGAGCTTCGCGAACTGCTCCAGATAAAAATCCTTGTTCTCGGTCCAGATGCTGCTGATGACATCTTTAACACCCAACTTGGCGGCGGACTCGAACACGCTTTCGAAGCGCTCGACATCGTCTCCCTCGCCGATTTTGGCCAGCTCTATGTCGTTGATCTCTATCCCGGTTTCTTCCAGCGCCTGTTTTGTCAAGTTGAAAAGCTCTTTGCTTTTCGAAAAATCGAAATCGTGTTCACCCTTAACGCCTAAGGTGATCGCCCTGACGCTCACCATATCGTATCCGAGTACGCGAGCGTTGTAGATCATTTCCGGCGGAGACCAGTGCAAAGCGGTTAGTTGAGCGATAGAGTATTTACGTGCCATAACTTACACCTCCTGGTTTATTTGGTGTCTATGAGCATCTTCGTGGCTTCAATTATGTCTAAAACAGATGTTTTGTGCTCGGCATACAAAAGTTCAGGCTCACCCGAAGAAGCGAATTGGTCCCTGATACCGATACGCTTCATCCTCGTGGGATATTTTTCTCCCAGAATTTCAGCTATCGCAGCGCCAAGTCCGCCGATAATATTGTGATCTTCAATGGTCACGACAGCGCCGGTTTGTATAGCCGCTTTCAATATCGCGTCTTCATCCAGAGGTTTTAACGTGTGAATCTCGATTACCTTGACGCGCGTCCCTTCCTCCGACAAACGTTTCGCCGCCTCCAGCGCCTTGTCCAACATCACGCCGGAAACAAAAAGGACAGCGTCATTTCCGTTGTCTATTATCGTGTGAGCTTTTCCAAGCTTGAATTTGTACGCAGCATCATGAATATCCGAGGCTGGATTACGGTGAAGCCTGACATACAACGGCCCCTCGAAATCCACCGCTGCTCGTGCCACAGCCCGCGCCGAAACTTCGTCAGAAGGCTGTACGATTGTCATATTGGGCATGGAGCGAAAAATGGCAACGTCCTCGATAGCGGCATGAGTGGCTCCGTCGCCGCCTACTTGCAGCCCTACATGAGTTCCTACCACGGTGACGTTCAGTTTTGGGTAACAAATGAACTGACGGACTTGCTCACAGGCGCGCATACTGGCGAATACCGCGAAAGTTGCGGCGAATACTTTGTGCCCGCAGCTTGCAAGGCCTGCCGCCACTCCCATAAGGTTCTGCTCCGCTATTCCGATGGAAAATTCCCGCGCCGGGTATAATTTGCCGAAATTTTCCAGCGCGCACGCCTTTGTATCCGCGTTGCAGACGATAAAATCTTTCTTGGCCGCCAGTTCGATAAGTTCCTTACCGAAAGCGAATCTGGTCGCGATGGGCATTATTGCGTGCCTCCTTCATCCGCAAGTTCCGCAAGCGCACGCTCGGTTTGCTCTGCCGTCGGCGCTTGTCCGTGCCAGACCACCTCGTTTTCCATGAAAGAAACTCCTTTTCCTTTGATTGTCTTTCCCAGAATCACCACGGGGCCTTCCATACAACGAGCTTCGTCCAGGACGTTCAGAACGGCTTCCATGTCGTGCCCGTCCACCTGAAGGATTTTCCAGCCAAAAGCTCGCCATTTGTCCGATAACGGCTCAATATTCATGATTTCTTCCACAGTTCCGTTAATTTGGAGGTTGTTGCAGTCCACGATGGCGATGAGATTATCAGCCTTGTGATGAGCCGCGCACATGGCGGCCTCCCATACCATGCCTTCTTGCAACTCGCCGTCTCCCAGCATCACGTATACTTTGTAGTCAAGTCCTTTAAGGCGGGCCGATAGCGCCATCCCCAGTCCAACGGACAGGCCGTTGCCAAGGGAACCGGTGGAAATATCCACGCCGGGAGTTTTGTTCATGTCCGGGTGCCCTTGCAGGATAGATTGGTATTCCCGCAGTTTCGCAAGATTAGATTCGTCGAAGAACCCTCTCCCGGCCAGAGCGGCATACAGGACGGGGCAACAATGCCCTTTGGAGAGGACGAATCTGTCGCGGTTTTCTTTGCGGGGATTTTGAGGATCAATGTTTTGCAATACGTCAAAATACAACGCCGTGACAAATTCTGTGGCGGAAAGCGAGCCGCCCGGATGGCCTGAACCCGCTTTTGCCACCATTTTAACGATGCCCTGGCGCAGTCGGTTGGCCATTTTTTTTAACGCAACGATATTTCTTGACGCAGAGCCGCTCATTGCAAAGCCCTCAATTTCTCCAACGCCATGTCCAGCCCGGAATAGAAACTGCACAGAAGAGGAGCCTTTACGTCTTGCAGATCGGGAAGCAGCGCTCTCATGCTGACCTGTGCCATTACGATGGCGTCAAAACCTTTTTTGTCCAATCCGCGGATACTTTCCATCAGAATCCGGTTGTGTTGACCGACGTCGCCTTTGACAAGCGCTTCCCACGCTTCTTGTTTAACGCAGGATTCGATACTTATATCCTTGCCCGCTTCGGCGCCAATGCGCTCAATCAGCCTTCGGCTGGGTTCTTGCGTGGTCATCAGAGTGGAGATAAGCGCGATACGGTTACCCAGCTTCACGGCTTCTCTAGCCATAGGTTCGTCAATTCTCACAACCGGAACGCTGGAAAATTTCCGACACAGTTCCGCAACGTCGCCCATAGTGGAGCAGGAGAAAAGAATCAGGTCCGCCCCCGCTCTGACAGCGGCCATAGTGTACAAAACCGCTCGTTCAATAACAGCCGGCGTTGGCGATCCCGCCTCACGAACATCGGCAAGCATTTCGCTGTCGGTTATAAAAGTGACCTTTATACCGGGGAATTTACCCTCAAGATAAGCTATTGTATCTTCCCGTTTTGCAAAACTCGTTTGTAAAATGGTTATTTGCCTGGATTTTGACATTCAAATCAAACCTTTCGCCTACTGCCCGCCGCACCAAATATAAACAACCGGTTTAAAATACTTTTTCTCATTTTCATCTGCTTCAAAGCAAGAGGCGTCTGTGAGTTACACAAACGCCTCTATTTAGTTACAATAAGTATTTCTTACTTGGATGACGCGGCCAGTTCATCCAGAAGACTATTTACCAGATCCGCGCCGATCTGATTGCCGATGCTTTCATAAACGGGAGCGGCTATTTCCAGCACTTCGTCGATGAAGGAATCATCCAGCTCAATCAGTTCCATGCCGGCATCTACGAGGTTTTGGCGGCTGGTGAGATCGATCTCGACAATCTGCTCTTCGATCACGGTCGCAGCTTCGGCCACAGCCTGTCTTAACGCAGCCTGGTAGGCTGGGTCAAGTGAATCGAATCTGCCGGAGTTGATAAGGAATTGATTCATGTAGAGTATGTGACTGGTGAGAATCAAATAGTCCTGCACCTCGTGCAATTTGTTTCCCCAAGAGGTATCGGTGGCGTTTTCATGCGCCTCGATCAAACCCTGCTGAAGGGAGATATACACTTCGGGCCAGGGAAGCGGAGTGGGGTTCGCGCCCAATGCTCTCCAGAAGGCAATATGGTTGGCGTTCTCCATTGTGCGAATATTCAGGCCGTTGAAATCCTCAATAGAGCGGACAGCCCTGTTCGAAGTGGTTTCCCGGAAGGTGGCGCCTTGCAGGAAGTGCAGGCAGTACATGCCTTTTGCCTGATAAGCTCTGTTCAATTTTTCTGTGAATGCGCTCCTGTTTAGAGCGGTATCGATAGCCGCGCCATCGTACTTCGCAAAGGCCATCGGCAGGTCGAAGATCGCCACTTCCGGCACAAATGTTACCGTCTGCGCGG
>Ga0099364_10015021_pt1 | contig 10238 bp, 9 predicted proteins | sample TergutTh196P3_FD_73070 | JGI IMG/M metagenome (GOLD analysis project Ga0099364, IMG submission 73070) | Microcerotermes parvus P3 segment gut microbial communities from Pointe-Noire, Republic of the Congo - Th196 P3 | ecosystem: Host-associated > Arthropoda: Insects > Digestive system > Gut ...
AGTTGGGCTTTTGTGTTGGATATAGCCAGGCGGACTTTTCAATGGGGACTGAGAACGGCTTTTTTGTAGATGGGGTGCTTCACAAGCTGGATCAGGTAACCTTCCATATTCCTCCGTCAAATTGGCTGTCTCCCTGGCGTTTTACCAGTAATGACAACCGCCTGGAGATGGTTTTTGTCCCACATCAGGAAAGAATAGACCGCCAGAACCTGTTTTTTCATGTTTTTACCCGCCGCCAGGTTTTTGGCTTTTTTTCGGGCAAAGCTCAACTGGATGACGGTTCTATAGTAGAATTTCATAACCTTACCGGTTTTGCTGAAAGAAGCAAGATGATTAACTAAAAAACTTGATATTTACGTTAATAAGTCCTTAAAGAGTCAAGCACTAAGTGCTTGAATTTATGTAGAATTTATGATATTATAGTTATAAGGATTAATTATGATTGGAAAATTGGATTCTTGGCGATACTACTCTTTTGGGAAAGACCAATACCGTGAATGTATGGGTAAGGTATTCATTAATAATTTGAATTCTCTGCGTCAAGCAAATCTATTAGTAGTTTTTTTTGCAGTTTCTTTCTCTGTTTTTATTGTGTTTGTAGACAGCTTTTTGATGGGTAATGAAATAGATTTTTTTAATTTAGTTGTGTATCTTACAACAAGTATTATAGCATTTGTTTTTTATCTTTATCTGAACTACAGAATGCAGACCGGAGAGGTGAGCCATCGATTCATCTATATATTTACAACTTTGTTTTATGTAAATATAATGGCGTTTGGAGTTGTTCTTTGTGTTTGGATATATCCTGAGCATATAGCAGCCTTTTATTTATGCATCCTTATATGTGCATTGTTAATGTTTATAAATCCTCCTATTTTTAATTTATGCCTAACTTTTGGCGCAATGATTGCTTTAATCATTTGTTCTTTATTGATAAAAGAAAACGATATTGCGGTTTTAGACGCAATTAATACAGTTGCGGCAGGCGTGTTAAGTCTCTTTTTCAGTTGGCATATTACCAAGCTGCGCCTTGGTATGGAGATTAGCTCCAGTGTATTAGAAGATGAACGCAATAAATATCTGGATCAAAGTATTATTGATGAACTTACAAAACTTAATAACCGCAGAGACTTTATGGCAACCTTTAAAAGATATGTAAATAACTACAGAACATCAGATGATTTTCTTTGTATTGCTATTTCAGATATCGATTTCTTTAAGAACTATAACGATCACTACGGACATCCGCAGGGTGATGAATGTCTGCGTACTATTGGAGCGGCATTTAATAAATTAAAAGATTCTATGGGAGTATATGCCGCAAGGGTTGGCGGTGAAGAATTTGGAATGTTGTGGTTTGAAAAGGATGCATCTCATGTTGATGCTGTCGTCTCTTACCTGTCTAGTTTAATTCGAAATGCAAAGGTTCCTCATGAAAAATCAAAGGTTTCAGATTATGTAACCATGAGCGTGGGAGTATATGTAGAAAAATTGGGTGCATCCCATGATGTCGATGCCCTGTACGAATTGGCAGATAATGCCTTGTATGCTGCAAAACACGCAGGCCGTAATTGCGCGATTATTAACGGAAGAGATCGCGAACAATATAAAATTAGTCCGCCGGCTTAATAAACAATGAACTTGGAAGCATTTATTCTTGGCTGTGGCGGTATGATGCCGCTGCCGCACAGACATTTAACATCGGTGTTACTCAGGCGGGAAGGGGAGTTATTCCTTTTTGACTGCGGTGAAGGAACACAAGTGTCGCTTAAGCGGCTTAACCTAAAATGGAAAAAGATTTCTGTAATTTTTATAAGCCATACCCATGCAGATCATGTAACAGGAATCCCCGGACTTTTAATGCTGTCATCCCAGGTGGATAGGGATGATCCTTTATACATAATTGGCCCTCCAAAAATTGCGGAGTATGTCGAGGCAAGCCGCCGTATTCTGGATATGTATATAAATTATGAAATAATAGTGCAGGAGATAACCGCCCCGGGAATTGTTTACAAAGGGGACGGCTTTCATGTACGGTGTTTTCCGTTATCCCATACAAAAACTTGTTATGGCTACACACTGGAAGAAGAAATGCGCCCGGGAGAGTTTCATCCGGAAAAAGCGCAAGAATTAAAAATACCCGTAGGAAAATTGTGGGGCAGACTGCAAAAGGGTGAAACTATTACCACAGAAGACGGCAGAACAATTACACCTGATGCCGTTATGGGAAAACCAAGAATGGGCAGGAAATTTTCTTTTGTTACAGATTCCCTTGCCACCTCTGATATAGCCACCCATGTTATTGGTTCTGATTTATTTATTTGCGAGGGAATGTTTGAAAAAGCACTGGAAGAAGACGCCCATGCAAAAAAACACATGACAGCAGAAGAAGCGGCAAAAATAGCAGCCTCTTCACAAGGAGTAAAAAAACTAGCACTTATTCACTACAGCCCCCGCTACACGGAGCATGAGTTGAAAAAAGTGCTGGAAGAAGCAAAAGCCGTATTTCCGGAAACAATTTTAACAAAAGATAGAATGGTTTTACCTATAGAATATATTGATTAAATTTAAGAGAGGTAATATGGAAGCAAAGATTGAAGTTAAAGGATTATCTAAAAACTACGGAACTGTACAAGCCGTTGATAATGTGTCATTTTCTGTTGGAGATCAACAGGTACTGGGTTTTCTAGGTCCTAATGGCGCGGGAAAAACAACTATTATGAAAATCCTTACGGGGTTTCATTTTCCGTCGGGGGGGACAGCTATAGTTGACGGTTTTTCCGTAGAAGAAGAGCCTCTGGAAGTAAAAAAGCGGATTGGCTATCTGCCGGAAAATGTCCCTCTTTATGGGGATCTTACCGTGAATGAGTACCTTTCTTTTGTGGCCGATGCACGGTTTATCCCAAAAGAACAGAGGCTTCATTCCATAGAAAAAAGCATGGAAGCGTGCGGGCTTACTGGCTACCGTGCCCGTAGGATAGAAACCCTCTCCAAAGGTTATAAACAGCGCACAGGACTTGCTCAAGCAATATTGCACGACCCGCCCATCCTTATACTGGACGAACCCACAACCGGCCTTGACCCTAATCAAATAATAGAGATTCGTTCTTTAATTAAAGAACTTGGAAAAAGAAAAACCGTTATTCTTTCTACGCATATTATGCAGGAAGTAGAGGCAATTTGCGATCAAGTTTTGATTATTAATGACGGAAAAATTGCCGCCCTTGGAAAACCGGAAGAAATTGCCGGTTCTCTTAGAGGCGGTGATACATGGGAGCTTCTGTTAAAAGGTTCAAATGTGGACTCAATTAGGAATAAACTTCTTTTATTGGGAAATATTTCCAACGCCAATGTGGAAGAACAGGAAAACGGATTAGTAACGGCAGGATTTTTTATTCCGGCTGATAATTCTTCTTCCAATGCGGGTGAAAATATTTTTGACTGGGCTTGCGAGCATAATATGAAAATATTGGAAATGAACCGTAAAAAACTTAGTGTAGAAGATATCTTTGTAAAACTTACAGGAGATCAAAAATGAAAAATATATTAAATAAATTGCCAAAGCGCGCACTCTCATTGGCTAGAAAAGAAATTTACCAATTTTTACATACACCGTCTGTTTATGGGGCAGTGGTTTTCTTTCTTGTTTTTTCTTCTGTGTGGCTGTTTTATTTTCAGCAGTATTTTGTACAGGATCAGGCTACAATGCGGCCGTATTTTGCGGTTTTTCCCATTGCCTTTATTTTGGTTATTCCGGTTTTAACCATGAAAAGCTGGGCGGAAGAAAGAAAAACAGGTACTATAGAACTGTTACTAACAATGCCTTATACAGAATGGGATCTTGTAATTGGAAAGTTTTTGTCGCTTCTTTCTGTATTGGGTGTTATGCTTCTTTTAACTATCCCCTTACCTTTAAGTCTTTTGACATTGGGGCGTTTTGAATTTGGAGTGCTGTTCTGCGAATATCTTGGGGCATTTCTGCTTGGGTCTTGCGCATTGTCATTGGGATTATTGTTATCGGCATTGTATAAAAATCAGGCGGGTAGTTTTTTAGGTACCGCTGTTGTATTAATGATTGTAATGCTTGTTAATCAGATAACATTCCGGTTTAATCTTCCGCACTGGCTTGCAAACTTTATAAACTTTTTCTCTCTTGCGCATCATTTTGAAAGTTTTACAAAAGGGTTAATAGATTCAAGAAATCTTGCATTTTTTGTATTAAGTACTGCCCTTTTCCTGTTTATTAATACACGGGTAATATTATTCAGGAAATGGAGATAGGGGGATAAAATGACAAAAAAACAAATTACCATTATTACAGCTTTATCTATTGTTGCTTTTGTTCTTGCCATTTTGGTAAGCAGCCGTTATTGGCTTAGATTGGATCTTACAAAAAATAAAGCATATACAATTTCTAAAGTTTCCCGTAACCTTCACAGGGAAATTCCGGATCCTGTTAATATTACTTATTATCTTTCTGACAGATTAAGAACAATATATCCTGTTCTTGGTGAAATAGAAGATACCTTGCGCGAATATGCCGCATATTCCAGAGGAAAGATTCGGCTTGTTGTGCGCGACCCTGTAAAAGCCGGTCTTACTTCTACAGTAGAGGAGCTTGGTATTCATCCGTTTCAGATTGATAGTGTAGAGCAGGATCAGGTGAGCCGTTCTGTTGTTTATTCCGGTATTGTAATTGAATATGTTGATAAACTGGAAGTTCTTCCTTTTGTAGGTTCAACTAACACTTTGGAATATGATCTAACTTCTAGAATTCGTGCTATGGTAAGCAATACAGAAAGACAAATTGGTGTAATTGTTGGAGACAGCTTCCGTAATTGGGAAGAAGATTATCGATATTTAAATATGACTTTAACCGGAGCAGGTTTTAGAATACGGCAGCTTTCTCCCGGTGATGAAATACCGGATAATTTCCCGGGGCTTTTTGTTTTAGGCGGAGTAGAAGATTTGGATGAATTAGCTCTTTACAGAATAGACAGATTTATTCAAATGGGCGGCAAAGTATTTTTTGCGGTAAAAGGCGTTTATATCGATACTGTGCATGGAACTGTAGAAGCAAGACTCCAGAATAGTTTAGGTTTACTGGAAATGATTGCTTCTTACGGTGTCATTGTCAGACCGGAACTTGTATTGGATAGAAATGCGCTTTTTTTACAGTATCAAACAAGAACCCCGCAAGGTATGATACAACGTAGGATAACTCGTTATCCATTATGGATTAGCGTATCTAGGGATAACGGAAATCCGCTTCATCCTGTAAGCTCTAATTTTGGAGGCTTAGACCTTTATTGGGCAAGCCCTGTAGAAATTATGCCGCCTTATAATGTAGATGCGGAAATGCTTTTTACAACTACAAGAGAAGCATGGCTGCAAAGAGAAAATTTTTACACAAGCCCGGAAATTCCTTACATGCTGGAAATTGAAGCTGCAGAAACCAGGGGAGCCAAAATACTTGGCGCAGCTTTAACCGGAACCTTCCCAAGTTTTTTTAGGGGAGTGGAAAAACCTTTAGAAGATTTGCCGGATATTCCTGCAAACGCAAGACCGTCCCGTATTATTGTAGTTGGGGAGGTTGATTTTGCATCGAATTTATTGGCAGAAACAGAAGCTGTTTACAATTTGGATTTTCTTACGCGCGCCGCTGACTGGCTTGTAAGTGATGATGATATTATCAATATAAGAAGCAGACAGCCTCAAACCGGCCGCTTGGATAAAATTACAGATTCATCAAAAAAAATAGCGGCAATGAGATTTTCTCAAACTTTAAATATAATCATAATTCCGGCTTTTGTTATTGCTGCAGGATTATTTCTGGCATACAAACGCCGCAGGGAGGGTAAAAAGTATGAACTATAAAAATAAAGTTTATTTTCTTTTATCATTAATTGGAGTGTTGGCACTTTTATATATTGTAAGTTTTATTTTTAATGCAGAAAGCTTTGATAAAAGATCGTCTTCTTATGTATGGATTGATGAAAGACAAGCATCCAAAGTTGATAGAATAACCATGCATTCTTACGAACAGGATATCGAGCTTATAAAAAAAGATACAAACTGGTTCGTTATTGTTGATGGTATAGAATATCCTGCAAGAGAACAACGCATAGAAGATTTTATGGAAGTTTTTACAAAGCGGTCTTCATGGCCGGTTAGGTCTTCCAGTGCATCTTCCCATACCGGTTTTGGTTTAGAAGAATGGCAGGCGGACAGGGTAACATTTCATGACGGCAGCTCCGTTCTTTTGGATCTTTTAGTGGGTTATGACAATGTTTTTGGAAATGAAGTATCTGTCCGCAGAAATGCAGATAACGAAGTCCGCTCCGGTGACACCAGAATTAGAACTTATGTTTCCAGTCCTGTAACCAGTTGGTATAATTTAAAACTGTTCCCGGAAGAAAATGGAAAAGTATGGAGCGCAGACAGTGTTCAGCAACTTACCGTTATTAATGAAGGTCAAAGGCAAGTTATTAGCAAGACCGGCAGAACTTGGACGGTTACCAATGCTGAAAACCCGGACAAAGCAAACATAGACAGCTATATTCGTACTGTTCTTAATACAGAGGGCGATAATTTTACAGGTTTAGTTTCAGATGAAACACAATTTACACACTCTAGCCTTATTGTAGAATTCGGCAACGGCAAAATAGCTACCGTTAATTTAACCGAACCTAATGAAAACGGAACCCGCCTTGCTTATGTAAATGACAGGGGTTTTGTTTATTCTATCCCCGCATGGTCAGGCGGAAGGCTGTTTAGGGAAGCTTCTAGTTTTGAGTCGGAATAGGGCGGGGGTCACGCATTAACACTGATTAACGCAGATTAAGCACAGATTTTCACAGATTTTTATTTTTTGATTTTTTCTGTGTAAATCATATTCAATCTGTGTAATCTGTGTCGGTCGTGAGCCCGTTTAACTAATTTCCCAAGAGTTTGATTTTTGCCGAGATATAGTCCAGTTTATTGTGGTTAAGAACAACGCGGTTGTAGGGTAGACCGGGGATTCCATCGATTTTATAGTCTCCTCTTGTGACGAATTTTTTACTCTTTCCTTCTTTGAACCAGTAAATAAGGGCTATGTCTTCATTTGATATTTCAATGGCGTTTATGCCTTTTTTGCCAAGAGTGCATCCTGAATTAAAGAGACATGGGACGGGTAGTTCATCGCCGTAGAGGCTTTGGCGGAGTACATCGCGTTTTTCTTTGCGTTTAAGTTTGCCAAGTTCTTTGCGGAGCGCTATTACTTCTGCTTCGATATGTTCCCGTTTATCACCGCAGGAAGCGGGATATTCACCACAAAGGCGTTCTATCTGAAACTTGATATAATCAAACCTGCCAAGTGATTCAAAAAGAGGGCGATGCGTGTGGCCAATTATTGATAAACAATGGTTTTTTTTGGAGAACGAATATGCTTTTTTTTCTATTGTGAATCTTTTATAAGGGTTTCTGGAGTCGCTTATATTTTTGATACCTAAAGGTTTTACAAAGTATTTAATAAGAAGGCCTAAAACCCAATTAAATCTTGAATAAATTCCGGAAAGTTGATGCCCGTGGAATACATAGGCGCAGACTGTACCTGTATTGATTTTGACTGCCTGATAAAGTTCATAGGGGTAGTCTGGGTATCGTTTTAAATAAATTTGATCATCATGGTTGCCTAAGATTTTATACAAACGATTTTCCCGCGCAAACATATCGTAAACCCTGTAAAGAGCTCCCCATTTTTTACGGATATCTTCCAGTGAGTATTTTTGAAGCTCCTCAATGTCGCCGTTGAGTATCAATATCCAGCCGTTTTTAAAATAATAGTGTTCCAAAACACAGGCAACCATTTCTCCATTGCGGTCAAGATCATCGCGTGAACCATAACCCATGTGAAGGTCGCTTATAATTAATGCTTTGCCGCCATTGGAAATATCCAGAACAGAGGAGTCCGGAGTGTCGTTTTCGGTTAAATTCTTAAAAAATTGTCTATCCGGCATGGAAACTATTGTAGCATATTTTTTGCGGGGATTCAAGGTATATAGTACAGGCGGGGTATCCTATCTAACCTTGACAAGTTCATTGTATATAAACTACAGTTAATATAAAGGAAACTATTATGGATAAACCAAGAGAACCTGAATTCATAGACAAAGTTGAAACTAATGATGACGAACAGCCTTTACAGGGCAGATTTGTTCGGAAAACCCCCTGTGAAGAGCATCCAATTGGGTGGATTACAACGGAATATTATTTTACCAACGGAAAATTACACGGAAGCCCCGCCATTATTTACCCCGATGGCAGAAAAGAAGACTGGGAAAATGGGGTGTTTGTCAGGGTCACCCCACCACCAAAAGGTCCCCCATTAAAATTGGAATCTATGGAAGTTGTGTTAAATATACCTACCTACGACCCGTAGGGGGGGGGGGTAGGGGGGTACGCATTAACGCTGATTTACACTGATTAAACGCAGAAATATTAGCTAGTTAAGTGACATTTTTATTATTATTACTTGTATTTGAAAAAAGAGAAAAATACCATTGTAATATTCTTGACATGGAGAGAATAAATTATGAGTCTAAGTTGATGCCCACAAAAAAGCAATATTACCCATAGCAGTCTTTGCATCAGCATGACCTTGTGCTATTGCCCTACCATACCAGTAAATTGCAGTTTCTATGTTTTTTGTACCGTTTCTATTTTGATAACATTTCCCAAGGTTGTACTGTGCATCGGCATTGCCCTGTTCTGCTAATCTGATCAATCCATCTTGAAAACCTTGTTCCGCTGCTTTTGTATACCAGTATACTGCTTTGTTTAAATCTTTTGGTACACCTTCTCCGTTTTCATAACAATATCCAAGTTTATTCTGTGCAAGAACAAAACCCTGTTCTGCTGCCTTTGTATACCAATGAGCCGCTTTGTTTAAATCTTTTGGCACGCCTTCTCCGTCTTCATACCAATTTCCAAGCATATGCTGTGTACCAGCATGACCCTGTTCTGCTGCCTTTGTATACAAGTATACTGCTTTGTTTAAATCTTCTGGTACGCCTCTTCCGTGTTGATAACAATACCCAAGATTATTCAGTGCAGAAGCAAGACCTTGTTCTGCTGCCTTTGTATACCAGTATACTGCTTTGTTTAAATCTTTTGATACGCCTTCTCCATGTTGATAACAATTTCCAAGATTATTCTGTGCATCAGCATCGCCTTGTTCTGCTGCCTTTGTATACCAGTACACTGCTTTGTTTGAATCTTTTGCTACGCCTTTTCCATGTTGATAACAATATCCAAGACTATCCTGTGCATCAGCATCGCCTTGTTCTGCTGCCTTTGTGTACCAGTATACTGCTTTGTTTAAATCTTTTGTTACGCCTTCTCCATGTTGATAACAATTTCCAAGACTATCCTGTGCATCAGCATCGCCTTGTTCTGCTGCCTTTGTATACCAGTACACTGCTTTGTATAAATCTTCTGGTACACCTTCTCCGTTTTCATAACAATATCCAAGATTATACTGTGCATCAGCATAGCCTTGTTCTGCTGCCTTTGTATACCAGTATACTGCTTTGTATAAATCTTCTGGTACACCTTCTCCGTTTTCATAACAATATCCAAGTTTATTCTGTGCAGGAGCATTACCCATTTCTGCAAATTCGATCAATGTGTCTATTTCACTTTCAGGCTTTTCTTCTTCAGCAATGGCATTGTGCGTAGACGGTATTTTCTTTTCAGAATCTTTGGATATTTCTTCAAAATTTTCACCAAATAGTACCGTTCCAAGAATATTAAGACATTCATAGCACAGTTTTCTATCATAACCCTCAAGCTTATGCAGGCTTTCAGCAAGCTGTTTTATACAGATAGCACGATCTTCTTCTGAAACATTTTGTATTTTTTTTACAAACCCTTCCTTAAGGCAGCTAAATATAACCTTTTTATATTTCGCATCATTAGGAAAAAAATCTCCTAGAAGATTATTAACCCTCCTTTTATCCTCTGTGGAATTAATTTCCAATGTAGAAACACCGCGATCATTAATATATTTCTTAAAATCAATAATCAATTTATCCATAAGATTTCTCCTTAATTTTCTTATATATGAGTTTAATCACCCCTGTAAGTTATTGATACTATTCCGGTTTTCTTATTAATCTGATAATCATATTTTTCTTCTTTATTTTTATATATATGAGTTCCATCACTTCTGGAAATAATGGATACCATTCCGTCAT
>Ga0099364_10015022_pt1 | contig 10238 bp, 5 predicted proteins | sample TergutTh196P3_FD_73070 | JGI IMG/M metagenome (GOLD analysis project Ga0099364, IMG submission 73070) | Microcerotermes parvus P3 segment gut microbial communities from Pointe-Noire, Republic of the Congo - Th196 P3 | ecosystem: Host-associated > Arthropoda: Insects > Digestive system > Gut ...
TAGGGGCTGATGGTAATCAGCCCGATTCGGATTGCCGTTCATAGCGGGTCGATTGCCATCGACCCCTATAGATTTTCATTATATATTTGACACTACCTTTTTTCTAAAAATCTCTGTCTCAATTACCTCACAAACTCATACATCCGCCATATCGTAGCTATGCTTTGCTCCCTGGTATACGGGCCTTGCGGTGAGAACATGTTGTTTCCTGTGCCACCCATAATCCCGGCAGCCTGAACCCTGCCAACTTGCTCAATCGCCCATGACGCTACGCTGCTGTTATCGTTAAAAGTAGACGCTTGCACCGGGAACGGTTTGCCCAAAGCGTCGGACAAACGGGTAAGCATGACCGCCGCCTGTTCGCGGGTCAGATTGGTATTTGGAGTGAATGTCGTTGCGGTTGTTCCGGTGGTGACGCCTATGGCGGCGGCTTTCACCGCATTCGTGTCGCTTGTGTCGGTGAATGGATTGCGCCCTGTTTCTATAACGCTGCCCGTAGCATTTTCGTACAGCCTAACGGCAAGGGCCGCAAATTCAGCGCGGGTGGTTGCCTGTGTGTATTTTGACTGCAATGACGATGGCACAAGCCCCGCCGCTATTGCTTGGTTAATCTGTTGTTCCGCCCATGACGACGGGAACTCATGAAAAGCGCGCAAAACAGGATAACCTTTGTTTACTCCGGGAATGATAGCCCAAGTGCTGTTGAAGTCCCACCCCGAAAACGAGGATTGCGATTGCATCTGCGCGGTGGTCAATGCAGTTACTTGGCCTATTCCGTCGCCTAAGCCTTTTTTGTCGGCGTTTGATAAAGCAACGCCGTTAATGGTCTGATTATTGTCGATGTTCCAATAGGAGTTTCGAGTCATTGCGTTGCTTTCAGCGTAGCCACTGATTCCTCCGGCGTAGGAAGCATGGCGATCACCGTTTTGAGAGGCCCAATAGTTCGCCGTAACAGGGCTTAGGCTGTAACAGTTTTCAACAGAAGAATCTGCGCCGGAATAACCAGAAATTCCACCTGCATATGAATGGACATCACGATGATAAGCAAAACTACTTTCTAGGTTGACTGAAGAAGATACCGAAGCCATGCTATAACAATTGCTAATGCTATGAGTAGGTATTTCTCCATAGCCGAAAAAATAAATGGTGCCGTTATCACCGTTGTATCCTGTTATGCCTCCTGCATAAACATATCGGTTTGCATTGCCGGAATAATAAGTTGTAATGGAAATAGTACCCGTTACATAGCAGTTGATAATGTTTCCTCCCCATCCGCTAATGCCACCAACATATATACGGTGAGATTCACTTTGATCAATGTTTATACTCACATTTTCTAACCCAGTGTTTTTAATTATTGCACCGGTGGGTAATGATGAAAATAACCCAGCGTAGGCGAAGGATAGAGAAGACCCGTGCGCCTCTCTAATAGTAAGTCCACGAATCACATATCCCTGCCCATCAAAAGTGCCAGAAAAATAGTTGCTGCCATATGAGGAACCAATCGGCACCCACGCCCCGTCTGATAGATCTATATCGGCGGTCAGATGATACTTTCCGCTTAATGGGTATTCTCTGTCATTCCCTATTTTCTGAAGTTCCGCTCTGTTAGCGATGGGTATAGACCCCAAAACAGGAGGTTCGATTGCCGCGAGGAATTTGGTGTTTGGAGTGTTGCCCGTGGTTGCGACGGCAGTCATGGGAACTGCTGATATCAGCAGTGCTGACATCAAAACAACCGCAAGCGAAAGCGAAAGCATACGTTTTATCATTTGGTTTTGCCTCCCAAAATCCCCCAACGAACGAACAACCCCCTGGCGCTTTGCGCCTGTCCCCCTTCGACGCGAAGGGGGCTTTTGCTGCCCGCAGGGTTTTCCCGGAAGGCCATAGCAAAAAGCGCGCAGGGGCGTTTGCCTTACCTACGCGCTAAAAATATACCTCTAGCGTATAAACACGCTCGACACAGCCGCCTTGTTTACAAAATCAGCTTGAATGAACCCGAAAAATCGGATATACTGAATCTGTCGTAGCGGCGGGTTTTCCCGTGTTTGTAGGTCTTGCTTTAACTGATCCCTACTAAACGCCGTGCGGTGGTCCTACACCTCACGGACGCTGCGGCCCTTGTTATGGCCTTTCCAGACATGCATGATATCACAGGATGTTTGCATTTTCAAGGGGTTTTTGGAATTAAGCTTAAAAATTCCCACATCTCAAAATTACTGCTTGACAATCAAAACTACGGGTGATATTCTTTCATTAACAAGACCCCCCGCACCTCTCCTCGCTCTAGCGTGTGATGTGTCCCAGGGGGGATGTTTTTGGGAGGAGAACCGTTGAGATGGAATTAAAACGACCGACTTCACTTGAGCAGCAGTTAGAGCTGCTAAAGCAAAGAGGGTGCATTGTTGAAAATGAAGCTTTCGCGCTCAAAGTTTTAGCAGATGTCAACTATTACCGTCTGAGCGCATATTTTTTACCATTCAAAGAAGCCAAGAATTACATCGCAGATACTAATTTCAAAACAATTTATGGCATATACGAATTTGACAGAAAGGTACGGAGCCTTTTGCTCGTTTTGATGGAGGGCCTTGAAACTAGGTTAAGGACGCAAATCTCCTATCTGCATGCCCACAAATATGGCGCTGTTGGTTATTTAGACGGGCATAATTTCAATACCAAGCATAAACCCGCGCAGTTTAAGCAACATATGGAGGATGTTATTCATAAAAACCGACGTACACAAATTGTGCGCCATCACTTGGAAAACTATGACGGTAATTTCCCAATATGGGTCATTATTGAGTTATTCACTTTTGGAATGCTCTCTACGTTTTATTCTGATTTGAAAAGGGATGACCAGAAAATTATTTCAAGATCGTTGTTTGACCGCAGCGATGCAGAACTTAGGAGCTGGCTTTTTTGTCTAACTCATCTTAGAAATGCTTGCGCACATTATTCACGGCTGTATTATACGCTGTTCCCGGCGCGTCCGGCAGCAATGCGTGGCTTGGACCGTGAAATGAATCGCAGACTCTTTGATTACATACTTATCGCAAAAGCATTATGTCAAGAAACTGATTATTGGAAATTGGAATTCCTACCGTCTTTTTTATCTTTGATGGTGATACAGGAATGCATTCAGCTTGAGCATATCGGATTCCCAGAGAACTGGTATGAATATCTTGGAAAAAAGAATTAAATGCGCGTGACGCACGATAGCGTCTCCCCACACGTTCGCCTATGTACAACGTACAACTATTTTAGCGAGATATACTTATTAACAGCGTTGTTAAGTATCGGGCGTGTGACATAAAAAACCACTTCACAGATTTATATATCTTCACCCCAAACAACTGAGATCATCCTTGAGCCGTTGGAGTATAATAAATGTGATTACACACGGAAGAGACGCAAAGAGCCGGGAAATAACCTGATAGGAGCTGCAGATTATGCGAAGATTTAACGTGACGGGGCTGTGCGTGCCTAAAGAGGACTATATGGTAGACATCAGCGGCAAGATAGAACAAATCAGGAAGCTGGTGGACGACCGATGCTACTTCACGATAAACCGCGCAAGGCAGTATGGCAAGACTACCACTTTGGCGTGGCTTGCAAAAGCTCTGGCGGACGACTATTTGGTCGCGTCAATGAGCTTTTCAAGGATTGGCGAAGGTGCCTTTGAGTCCCCGGGGAGCTTTTGCAATGCGTTCTTGAGACTTATGCACGTGGCGTTGGAGTTTACGGATGCCCTTGAAGATTACAGGGCAAGCTGGCTTGACCCGAACGTCGCAACTTTTCTGGACTTGAGCGAACACATAACGAAGATGTGCAGGGACAAAAAGGTCGTTCTCATGATTGACGAAGTTGACAAGACCAGCAACAACAGGATATTTCTGTATTTTCTTGAAATGCTCCGTGACAAATTCCTTGAGCGGAAGAATGAAAGGGACCACACGTTCCACAGCGTAATACTCGCCGGGGTTTACGACATCAAGAACATCAAACTGAAGATGATAAACGAGGGCATATATTCGCCCTCGGCAACGGAAAACAAGATATACAACTCGCCGTGGAACATAGCGGCTGATTTCAATGTCGACATGTCCTTCAACCCTGACGAAATATCCACGATGCTTGTGGAATATGAGGTGGATCATAACACGGGCATGAATATCTCCGCGATAGCCAACGAGATATACGGCTACACAAGCGGATACCCGTTTCTCGTATCAAGGATTTGCCAGCACATAGACGAGGAACTCGGCAAAGACTGGACGCGTCGCGGCGTAAGGGAAGCCGTCAAAATCATACTCGAAGAAAAGAACACTCTGTTCGACGACATATACAAAAATCTGGAAAACAACAGGGAACTTTACGACTTCCTCTACGGCCTGCTCGTCACGGGGATAGGGAACGGGTTCAACATTTACAACCCCGTCATCGAACTTGGCCATACCTACGGATTTCTTGAAAAAGGAGAAAACAAAAAGGCAGTCGTGTCAAACAGGATTTTTGAGATCCTCATGTACGACTATTTCATATCGAAGGATACGATCTCAGAAAGGCGCATGACAGGGGTGACCCGGCGCGACGTTGTGGACGGGGATCGATTCGACATGGAGCTGTGTCTGCGGAAGTTCGCGGAGCACTACGCGGAAATATTCAACAACGACGATGCCGAGTTCCTTGAGAGGCACGGGCGATTGATATTCCTCTCGTACCTCACGCCGCTTATAAACGGTCAGGGGTTCTACCACATCGAGAGCCAGTTTACCGACCTGCGGAGGATGGATTTGGTGGTTGACTATGGAACGGACCAATTCATAATCGAGCTGAAACTATGGAAAGGCGAAGCCGCGCACGAAAAAGCCCACGAGCAGCTTGCGGGCTACATGGACGGCAAAGGGCTGACGACGGGCTACCTGCTGACGTTCGATTTTAGAAAGAACGCAAACAAGGAACCATGCGCCGAATGGGTGGATTTTGACGGAAAGCGCATATTCGACGTTGTCGTGTAACCAAATATACAAAGGGCCGGGGGACTGGTCTTGCGTTCAAAATACAATCGTACTGTACGCGCCTTGCCGCTTTTGAGGCGCATGGCGAGCTAGGAGCCTTTATACAAGGCTCCTAGACTCATGGGAGGGGTTACAAACATGGGGACAATCTTGAGTTACAATAGCACAATCATCCTTAATACTTTCCAAAGTCCCCATCTTTGCTATATGCAAGCGTGGATTCTACTGGGATTGCATGAACGCTCCTTGAAGAAATCCTTTGAGTTTGCGCGCTGTCTTTTAACTTGAACCGTGAAATCAATTCCTGCAACATAGAGGATTGGCTGCTCATCTCTTCGGACGCGGCGGCGCTTTCCTCGGCCGTTGCGCTGTTTTGCTGGACGACTTGGGCAACTTGATCTATACCAATGTTGATTTGATCGACGCCGACCGACTGTTCCTCCGAAGAATGCGCGATTTCGTCGATGATCTTACCGCTCTCGCTGATACCGCTGACGATTTCCGTCAGGCTTTCGGCGGTTTCGCCCGCTATGCGTACGCCCAAAGTCGCTTTTTCTATCGAGTTTTCAATAAGGCTGCCCGTATCTTTTGCCGCCTCGGCGCTCTTTGCGGCGAGATTGCGAACTTCCTCCGCTACCACAGCGAAGCCTTTGCCATGCTGCCCTGCGCGGGCGGCTTCGACTGCGGCATTGAGCGCAAGTATGTTAGTTTGAAACGCTATATCGTCGATGACTTTGATTACTTTGCTAATCGAGCTGCTCGCTTCATTGATTTCACCCACCGCCTTAACCATCTCGTTCATGCGTGATGAGCCTTCTTCCGCGCTGTTGCGGATTTTACCGGCGAGCAGGGCGGCCTTTTCCGCCATAGTCGCATTTGATTTGGTTTTTGCGGCTATCTCCGCAATCGAACTAGAAAGTTCCTGCAAGGAAGCGGCTTGCTGCGTGGAGCCTTGCGCCAGAGCTTGTGCGCCGTCGGCGACTTGCTTGGAGCCAATATCGACTTGCGTGGAGGATGAATTGATTTCGCCGAACATTTGATTTAGGCTGTTGACGGTGAAATATATGGCTTGGCCCATCACATCTTCTTCGGACAACGGTTTGCCTTCGTTGCTTAAATCGCCTTTTGCGATTGAGTTTAAAATATTCGCAATGATGCCGATATGATCAACGAAAGCGGCGGTGTTTCCGATGCATTGCCCAATTTCGTCTTTTGCCTGCGCGTACTTGCCTATGACTTCAATGTCAACGGGGCTGAGGGTGATGTCTCCTGTGGAACCGGCTTTTTTCATGAAATTGGCCAATGCTATCAGCGGCTTGCTGATAATTCCCGATACATACACCGCGAGAATTACGGTGGTGATCGATGCCGCCGCGATGACGGAAACAATTATCACGAGCAAACGGTTTCCCAATCGGACGTTGTCTTGGTTGGTGGCGTCCATATAATCATTTCTGGCGACGATGAGGCTGATCAATCCGGCAGTTATGGTTTCTGAGGTTTCGTCCAGCGTTTTCAAACTTTCAACCAGTTTTAGCGTTTCCACCCCCGCAACAGCGTTTGTGAGTATTTCCGCCGCTCCGGTTTTGATGATTTTCTCATAATCGTTCATTACGCTCGTCCATATTTCTTCTGTTTCTTTAGTCCGCAAGGACAGTTTGAAAATGTCCATATTGCGCTCGAACGACTCGGTTGCGCCAACCAACTCTTTTTCCAGGACGTTTATTGCGTCGATGTTGCCGGTATGGATGGTTATTTCCGTGGTATATGTGCGGGCGCGCTCGAAATCTTCCATGGCTCTTGCCAGTTCATACAACGGCGATGCCGAATTGTATAAATCTTCCGAAGCGTTTCTCATGGAAGTCAGCCCGAAAATCCCGACTATGCCAATGGCGGCTGCCAAAAACAATACTATACCGAAGCTGAGCATCAACTTCATAGATACTTTTATGTTTTTCATATTTAAAGATCCTCCTTGAATTATTGCCTGCCTTGTAAAGCTGAAAACAGTGTAATCCTTAAAGGAACTTGAAGGTCAATATATTTTTTTAGTTTTTTTAAATTTTTTTTGGCGCAAGGCAAACATCCTGTAACCGTTGCAATAAGGTGATTCTCTATACAAATCTCTAAGATAAAAAAATTGCATCCTGTATAAGCAGGTGCAATTTTTTCTGTTGGTGCGCCCGGCATGGGCGCAATCTATAGGGTTACTCGTGTGTCTCTTCGTATTTGCTCAACATACCTTGCACGGTTTCCCGCATCCTTTCCCGGAGTTCGAGCGGCTCGAGAATCTCTACTGACATACCAAACTGTAAAGCCCAGTAGAAGAAGTCTTGCTCGTTAACAAAAGCGGTAACCTTGACTGCGCCGTCGGTCTCTTTGCCGAACACTACATTGTTCTCGAAATGGTCGAGAATATGATAGACAACACCCGGGTTAGCTTTCATATCCGCGAAAAAAACCACATTTGTGCTTTCTCCGCTGAACATATGCGGGCGTTCCCGGAGGTATTTTGCAATGTCGAGCTCGCGCCCTCTCCCGCTGACATCAACAAATGGACGGGCTTTCTGCGCTTCTTTAATTATATTCCCATCTTCATCTTTGAGCTCTTCCAGAATTCTTACATCACATATAAAGTCACACCGAAAATGATACATCCCGCCTGTGTCGAATGCTCCTATCATATAATAGCGCCCTTTTTTTATTACTATTTCTAAAGGGCTGAACGATTCGTATTCCCTCGCCTTTCCGTCCTCAAGAACGGGGTGAAGGTTTTTGTCAGTTCCGTACGTTTGCATTTTAAATGTTATTTTGAGACTTCTGTTTATAGCTTCTCGTACGGTGCTTAATGTATATAGAAGGTTGTGATTGTTTTTTGAAGCATTAAACGGCGAGTCGTGCTTGATCTTAAAATGTATGCTCGATAACTCAGTCAATTTCTTAATGATCCCCTCACACTGGCCTTGTGTAATAATTTCCGAGTACAAGAGAGTATCAATTAGCAACTGTAGTTCGCTATCATCAAAGCTTCTAATTATGTACCATATTTGAGCATTATACGGGCAATATTCGCCTTCTTTTTTTGCGATTTTCTGAGCTTTCAAAAAATCGTTTAACTTATCTTCGTCCATCTGTACATCATAGTAATCAGGCAAAGGAAATGCCTCATTGTCTATCAAATCTTCTGTTAAGATACGCATGACGGTTTTAGGGGTTAGAGTGCGCTTGAAATCTATGCTAATAAGCTCCGAGATTTCATTTATTGAAAGGGGGTGATCGAAATCGGAATGCTTTTCAAGGATTTTTAGTATCATCAATAAATTCACCCTGGGCATTTTCCCGATATTATGTCCATCCTTCGGTTTCGCCATACGGTTTTCCTCCTTTTGATTTGACAAGCATTGAGTTGACAATCGAGGCTGTCTTTAGAAGCCATATTAACATTTTCTATGAGGCATGTAAAGAAATTGACGGTGGCTATCTAAACTCCTTATAGCATTAATCGCAAAGCGCATTTACCTTTCCCGGCTCAGCTCTAGCCATAATGATATTATCAGATCTGATAATGAGTTATTTCATTGCTGTCAGTGGTTTCTCGCCGAGCTTGCTTTGCTTATCGAGTGCATGGCTAACTCTGTGCCGATGGATATTGCCAGCTCCGGCATCAGGGCAAGTGCGTCCTTTCTCGCTATGCGTTTCCCGGACAACCTTGACCCGATCATCCGTCCAGATAACTTTACCGTGTGTGTTGCCGGAACGGTAAATAAAGGTGAACCAAAGAAGCTCGCTGCAACTTTGTGCCTATGCTCTTTCCCAAGATGGCGGAGAACAGGCATGAAGTCACTCAATTCGAGAGTTTGCAGTTCATCCCGCGACAAAGCATTCAGCTCAAGCTGCGAAAGGCGATCCGCAGCCTCCGAGATGGCCTTCTCCACCATGTTCCGGATGTCGCGGGCGTTCCCTTCAAAGAAGCGAAGCCGTCGGAACTCGCGTTTAAGCATCCTTCTTGTATGTGCGGAAACGGCATAGTTTTTTTCAACCAAGACCGAATCGGTTATCTCTACAAGTTCGGCGGCGGTGTAATTGGGAAAATCAATGTGGTACGGAATTCGCGACGCAAGTCCGCTATTCCTGCTCAGGAACTTCTTCATCTCGTCCTTGTACCCGGCAAAGATGACGACCGTGTCCTCACGATAGTTTTCCAGATAGGGCACGAGCTGGTCAACGGCATCATTACCCATTGTATAGGCTTCGTCGATAAAGAGAACAGAGCCTCTAGCCTGCTCGAAGATGTCACTCCAGCTCACATCCCCCTTCAGCGAGACTGGAGACACTTCAAAGAACCTCCCGCAAGGGATGATCCCCTTGCTGACGTAAATCTCACCTATGAGCCGGGCGACTGTCGTTTTCCCGGTCCCTGGATTGCCCATAAACATCATATGGAGGCAGGGATGCCGGTTGTCCAGCCCCTCTCTGTGGCGGCATTCCTGAAACTTTATGTTTGCGATGACACGCTTGATTTGTATTTTCGTCTCCGCAAGGCCGATCAAGCTGTCGAGTTCGTGGAGTGCAGAAGGTTTCGGTTGAAGCCGATCCACATCGATGGGGCGTATCGCCTCGTACTCGGGGTACTCAGAAGCGATGAGCCTCTGTCTCGACCACCCCTCAAGGTGTACGCGCAGTTCCTTATCTGAATACTCCGCCTTATTCACCAGCGTCGTAAAAAGGCTCTCATCGACCTCAATATGGTTCCTCCTCGCTTCCGCCTCTAGGAACTCCCGCGCGAAGGATGCCTTTACCCCTTGTACAAAGAGCTGCACAAATCGGACGCCTGGGAATGTCTCGCTCAGGCCGAGCATTATGTTTTCTTTTGAATATAAAGGGTCAAAAGCGAAGACGAACTGGGTTCTGCCATTGTTGAGATCAAACAGCTTCTCCACGATTGAAAGATAGCGCATCCTCCTCATTTCCGATTCTCCCTTAGGAGACTGGGAGAATCCAAAGCTGATATAGGGGACTTTGACGAGGATCGTGCCGCCGGCAGACATCATGCAGAACGGCTCAAGCCAGGAAAGAGCGTCATCGCTGCCGGCTTTATCACGGTTTAAGTTGAATAAACCCATGTCGATGACGAAGATTCTGCGTGAGATAAGCCGCTTTGCCTTAAATAGGCTGTCCACTAGGGCAGAGAGAAACTCATGCATCATCGCCTCGCTGGAG
>Ga0099364_10015023_pt1 | contig 10238 bp, 11 predicted proteins | sample TergutTh196P3_FD_73070 | JGI IMG/M metagenome (GOLD analysis project Ga0099364, IMG submission 73070) | Microcerotermes parvus P3 segment gut microbial communities from Pointe-Noire, Republic of the Congo - Th196 P3 | ecosystem: Host-associated > Arthropoda: Insects > Digestive system > Gut ...
GAAATGGCGATGCCAAGTGAACCGGGAGTCTCCGGCGTTGCAGCCAGTATCCCGCGCCCACACTCCGTCATGGAAGAAGGACTGGAGAAGACTTCCGCCCCCCAGGTTTGCATCATGATCCGCCGGTACGGTTTCTGCTCGTAACTGACCCTGACCATGTAGATGCGTACTTCCAGCCCGAACATCTGTCCGGCCAGCGCCAGCGACGAACCCCACTGCCCCGCGCCCGTCTCAGTAGTCAGTCGACTGATGCCCGCCTCGCGGTTGTAATACGCCTGCGGCACGGCAGAATTGGGTTTGTGCGAGCCGGTGGGCGAAACACCTTCGTACTTGAAGAAAATTTTCGCCGGCGTCCCGAGCGCCTGTTCCAACCGCACCGCGCGCACCAGCGGGCTGGGCCGCCAAAGACGGAAAATCTCGCGGACTTCATACGGAATTTCGATCCAACGTTCCCTGCTCATCTCCTGCTCGACAATCGCCGACGGAAAGATCACCTCCAGTTGTTCGGCTTGCGCAACCGATCCATCCGGCAGGAGCGACGGCGCAGGCGGCGCAGGCAGATCGGCGGCGATGTTGTACCAATGCGTAGGGATTTCGTGGGCTTCGAGCAGGATACGAGTGGATTCCATGACGGGGTTCCGGAAAAGGAGCATGAAAAAACCTGTATCGTACCATCACCGCTCGGTCGGGGTTTCGTCGAGCGTCGAACAAATAGTTGCACCCTAACAGGTTGCTCAAAAACCCTGCGAGTACGCACAGGTCGGCGAAGCCCCACCGTCATTCTGCGCGATGACACACCGCCTCTATACGGTTGCCAAACGGGTCGTATAGGAATGCGCCGAAGTAGTTGGCGTGATATTGCGGACGGAGGCCGGGTGCACCATTGTCCTTGCCACCATTAGCGAGACCAGCGGAATAAAAGGCAGCGACTTGCGCTCTGGTGGTTGCTTTGAAACACCAGTGGCGTCTTTCGTCAAAATTGGCCTCAGCGGACTCATAAACCGCCAAGCAAGAATGAAAGTCTTCAATATCGTTGCATCGCACGCCATAGCCCAGCGCGCCGGGACGATCATAGACTTTGACGACACCTAGCGTGCTCATCACAGCGTCGTAAAACGGGCGGGCAGTTTCGGTACTTGGAACAGAAATGGATACGTGATCGAGTACAAGCATAGAATGGCCTAACGTTTATGATAACCGGCAGCCCCGCTATAGCAGGGCTATCCAGCGCGCGAAGCGCGCGGGGTTGAGCATGTTGTTAGGACGCTTGGCGAAACCGAACACACGCTCAACCGAACGCACAACCCGCAAAGCATACCACCGTCAGTTGTAGAATGTGTTATACATGATAGAATGAAACCAGGATGATTTCAGAGGTATGGCGATGGGTGATTGTTCAACGTCTGCAGAACGACAGGAACATAAGTCAGGTTCATTACATTTGACCAATCCTGAAATCCATCCATACGCCTGTTGGCGTTACAAAACCTGTCTGGGTGCGCGGCTGAACAAGTTTGGGGGTAGGATGTTTTTGGCTACCGGTGATTTCATACGGAATTATCGAGACATGCGAGAGGCCAATACAATCGGGGGTGACAAGTATTTCCACTGTAAAGCGAATTGTGAAGCATCGAAACGCGGTGCATATGGAAAGTGGACGGCAGAGAAGCTTTCAAATGGTCGTGAGTGGTTCGATCAAAATATAAAGGGAGTCCCTGCAAGTGCTTCTGTTGCGGATCAAATAGCTAACCGCTTGGGGCGCACAGGGGTAGATGCAGGCTCATGCTCCAAAGTTTGTGAACCTTTACGACCCAAGGGGTTGCCGGGAAAATACTGACATGGCACGGGCAACACTGCTCAAACTGGTCGTGGCGGCTGCTGTCATTGCTGCCGTGTTTTTTGGGTTGCGGCAAGAACTGAAAGTTGACGCATGCCTTGACAGCGGAGGGCGATGGAATAGCGATCAAATGGAATGTGAAACCAGCCGGGCTGAATAGGCCGCAGGTTGCTTCCGTTGACCCTTCGAACCAGCAGCCATCTCTCAGCCCGAAGTCTGCGCCCACTAACACCTAAAGCTAAGCGGCAGACCCGCCGCAGGCGGGGCTGTTCGGCTTGAGCGCAAAGTTAGTCACAGCGGCCAAATCAGTGCGCGATCTGCGGAGCATAACATCTGCACATGCCGGTGCGGGATGCAACCGCGCGACCTAACACTGACCGGATGTAGCGCAAGCGACTGAAAGCGGCATGAGCTTGAACGCGAATGTTGTGGTTTAAGCGAGAGGTTAAACGTCTTGAGGAAAATGGCTTACGCACTTAGCGCCACAAGACGCGACATGGTGTTGAAGTTTCGAGTTGTTGCAGAAACTTTTAATTTTCTCTCGAAGAAATTGTTGTTGAACTTCGAGTCGCTATGTTTCGTCGCGTACAGCGTATAGAGAACGTCTTGGTTGATTCGCACGCTATCAGGGGAGAATTCGAGTCGGGCTAGCTCTTCGGTCAGGTGTGCCGCCGCAGGTGCAGAGAACAGAGAAAAGTAAGTGCGAGATGCTGCACTTGAAGGAAACGGATTGTCTTCCATGACTCTTTTGAGTTGCTCATGTGTCCGGGCGATTACAGTAATGTCAGCACCGATTTCACGGAAAATGACTTCATGCACAAGGGACTCAAGAGACGACTGAGTAAGGGCAGATTTCGCAATGACGTTGCCGCTTTGAATGTACGTTTGCACATCCAGCAATCCGGCGTTACTCAGTGCTGCTCGCAGTATGTCCATTGGCACCCGATTTTTGCCGCTAGGAGTGATGCCCCGCAGAAGGATTGCGTACTTCTTCATTGCGCTCCAAAGTCAGGAATAAAGACGCCTAACGTTGATGCTAACCGACGCCCAAGCGCGAAGCGATTAGGTGTCCAGCGACCGAAGGGAGCGGGGTTGAACATGCTGTCAGGATGCTTGACGAAACCGGACTCACGCTCAACCGAACGCACGATCCGCAGAGAATACCACCTCCGTTTGCCGGAGCGGAATGCAACTGCAAGGGTTGAATGAATTGTTAGCTCTGAAGAGCAAAGTATGTTGCGTATTGGCCACCAAGGGCTAGTACGCCTGAAACGATAAATGCCCCGAGCATTGTCAATGTCGCTAATGCGCCACGCTTGAGGCCACGCGACCTAAAGAAGTAGTAAGGCAAGGCAAGTGCTGCCATGGTGACGACGCCAATATTAAGCCACGGAGTTCGCTTGTAACCCCGTTGAATGCTATCTGCGTAATACCACCAAAAGATCAGAAATGAATAGACCGGAAGCAACCAAAGGTCGATGGGCGACATGTTTAGGCCAGGGTAAAAGTACTGATTCATAGTACCCGAGGCAAAGGAGACAACTACGAGGCCTGCGACAGCTAGTGACTTCGATTGCACATTAACCCTCCTCCTGAGAGCTAACCATGTATGGGCGGACTGTCCTGAGAAAGTCTGCTCCCCCTAACTGCTAATGGGCAGCGTTGGCGTACGACAGAGGCATGGGCGAAAAATTTTTCGCCCATGCAGCGTCATGCCGGAAGTCGCAGGAAGGTTTCCCGGTAATGGCGCAGTTCCTCGATCGACTCCTTGATGTCGGCCATCGCCGTGTGCGTTCCGGCTTTCTTCACGCCCTTGTAGACATCAGGATTCCAGCGTTTGGCGAGTTCCTTGAGCGTGGAAACATCGAGATCCCGATAATGGAACCATGCCTCGAACCGGGGCATGTAGCGCAGGAGAAAGCGGCGATCCTGGCTCACGGTGTTGCCGCACATCGGCGAAACACCTTTGGGAACCCATTGTTCCAGGAAAGCCAGCATCGTCGCCTCGGCCTCGGCCTCGGAGACCGTCGAGGCGCGCACCCGCTCGACAAGGCCACTGCGCCCGTGGGTGCTCTTGTTCCAGTCATCCATCGCGTCGAGCACCGCGTCCGGCTGATGCACGACAATCACCGGCGCTTCCGCAACGATATCGAGCGCGCTGTTCGTGATGACGAGGCCGATTTCGATGATGCGATTCTTCTCCGGGTCGAGCCCGGTCATCTCCATGTCCAGCCAGATCAGGTGATTCGCATCCTGTGCCATGACTACGCCAGCAACGGCACGATCAGCAACGCGACGATGTTGATGATCTTGATCAGGGGGTTGACGGCCGGTCCTGCCGTGTCCTTGTACGGATCGCCGACGGTATCGCCGGTCACCGCCGCCTTGTGCGCCTCGGAACCCTTGCCGCCGAAGTTGCCGTCCTCGATGTATTTCTTGGCGTTATCCCAGGCTCCACCGCCGGTGGTCATCGAAATCGCCACGAAAATCCCGGTAACGATGGTCCCCATCAGCAGGCCGCCGAGCGCCTTCGGGCCAAGCAGCAGGCCGACGGCCACCGGAACCAGAACCGGCAGCAACGACGGCACGATCATTTCCTTGATCGCCGACTTGGTCAGCATGTCGACCGCCTTGCCGTACTCGGGCTTGGCCTTGCCTTCCATGATGCCGACGATTTGCCTGAACTGACGGCGCACTTCGAGCACCACGGCCCCGGCGGCGCGGCCGACCGCTTCCATCGCCATCGCGCCGAAGAGATAGGGAATCAGGCCGCCGATGAAGAGACCGACGATCACCATCGGATCGGAGAGGTCGAAACTGACGCTCATGCCGTAATTATCGAGCGCATGCGTGTAATCGGCGAAGAGCACCAGCGCCGCCAACCCGGCGGAGCCGATCGCATAGCCTTTGGTCACCGCCTTGGTGGTATTGCCGACGGCATCGAGCGGATCGGTCACGGCGCGCACCGAATCCGGCAACTCGCTCATTTCGGCGATACCGCCTGCGTTGTCGGTGATCGGGCCGTAGGCATCGAGCGCAACGATGATGCCGGTCATCGACAGCATGGAAGTTGCTGCAACGGCAATGCCGAATAGTCCGGCCAGCGCATAGGCGCTGAGGATCGACACACATACCGCCAGCACCGGCCAGGCGGTCGACTTCATCGAAACGCCGAGTCCGGCGATGATGTTGGTGCCGTGGCCGGTGGTCGACGCCTCCGCAATGTGTCTGACCGGCTTGAACCCGGTTCCGGTGTAGTACTCGGTGATCCAGACCAGAAGACCCGTCAACACCAGGCCGATAACGGCGGTACCGAAAACCGCGTTGGAACTGACGAGACGACCGTCGTCCAGCGTGACACCATCGCCGAGTATCCAACTCGTCACCGGATAGAAACCGATCAGCGCCAGCACGCCGGCAACCGCGAGGCCGCGGTAGAGCGCGGGCATGATCTTGCCGCCCTCGGAAGTTTTGACGAAAAAGGTGCCGATGATCGAAGCGATGATTGAAACCGCGCCCAGCACCAGCGGGTAGACGACGATATTGTCGGACGCGCCGGAGACGCCCTTGAGCATCAGCGCGCCGAGCACCATCGTTGCAACGACCGTCACCGCGTAGGTTTCAAACAGGTCTGCGGCCATGCCCGCACAGTCGCCGACGTTGTCGCCGACGTTGTCGGCGATCACCGCCGGGTTACGCGGGTCGTCCTCGGGAATTCCGGCTTCGACCTTGCCCACGAGATCCGCGCCGACGTCGGCGCCCTTGGTGAAGATGCCGCCACCCAACCGCGCGAAGATCGAAATCAGCGAGCCGCCGAAAGCCAGCCCGACCAGCGGTTGCACGACATGGTGCAGATCGCCGTCGCTCCCCACGCCCATTGCCTTGAGCACGGCGTAGTAACCGGCAACGCCGAGCAGCCCCAGGCCGACGACCAGCATCCCGGTGATCGCGCCGCCCTTGAAGGCAACATCGAGCGCCGGAGCGATGCCGTGACGCGCCGCCTCGGCAGTGCGCACATTGGCGCGCACCGACACGTTCATCCCGACGTAGCCCGCCACGCCCGAGAGCACGGCGCCGATCAGGAAACCGCCCGCCGTCGCCCAGTCGAGGAAAACGCCGACGATGAGAAACAGCACGACCCCGACGATGCCGATCGTCGTGTATTGGCGATTGAGATACGCCTTGGCGCCGGCCTGAATGGCAGCGGCGATTTCACGCATCCGATCATTGCCGGTAGGCTTGGCGAGAATCGACCGGGTTGTAAAGACGCCGTAAAGAATGGCGATGATAGCGCAACCGAGCGCCAGAAGAAGTTCGTATGACATTGAAATTTCCAGGAAAAATGGCCGGACGGGCACTCCTCCAGCCAGGAAAAAAACCGCGCTATTTTCCAGTGCTTTGGCAAAAAAGTCGAGTGTTCATGTCACCAAATTATTGCGGCGCGTCAAATCCGGCCTCCTCCACCGCACGACGCATCGCCGCAACGTCGATAGCAGCCGGATCGTATTGCACGACGGCACATGCCCGCTCCAGCGAAACTTCGGCCCCGGCCACACCCGGCAAGGCTTTAAGCGTTTCGGTCACGTTGCGGACACAGCCGCCGCAGCTCATGCCTGCTATCCTGATGGTGATTTCACTCATGATTTGTCCTTTCGGTAGGGTTGCCAGCGTTTCAGCAACAGGGAGTTTCCGAGGACGGAAACGGAACTCAGCGCCATTGCCGCGCCCGCAACGACGGGATTCAGCAGGCCGAAGGCGGCCAGGGGAATACCGAGCACGTTGTAGATGAAGGCAAAAAAGAGGTTCTGCCGAATTTTCGACAGCGTGGCCCGTGACAGGTAGACGGCATCGGCCACGCCGTGCAGGCTGCCGCGCACGAGTGTGACGCTGGCCGTCTCGATGGCAACGCCCGCGCCCACGCCGATGGCGAAAGACACATCCGCGTGCGCCAGCGCCGGAGCGTCGTTGATGCCGTCTCCGGCCATGCCGACACAGCCGTTGCGCTCGGATGCCTCCTTCTTCAATTCGGCAATCGCATCGGCCTTGCCCGCAGGCAATACACCCGCGCGCCAGTCGGTGATGCCCACCGCCGAGGCAACGGCGGCTGCCGTGGAAGAATTGTCACCCGTCAGCATGACGACCCGCACGCCCGCCTGCCGGAGCCTTTCCAGCGCGTCACGGGAGTCTTCCCGCAAACGGTCGGCCACGGCAATCAACCCTGCATAGACGCCATCGACGGCCAGCGCGGCCAGAGTCTTGCCCTGCGCGGCAGCGAGTTCATCGCGGGGAATATCGACCCCGTTCGAGGCAAGAAAATCCGGCATGCCGACAAGCACCGCCCTGCCGTCGATGCGGCCTTCGATACCTTGCCCTTCCTTGACGCACACGTCGCTGACGCGCCCGAACGGTTCCCCGCCTGCCTGCGCCGCGCGAACGATGGCCCGCGCAATGGGATGGGAACTGGCATGTTCGATCGCTGCCGCCCATTGCAGCAAGGCGGCGGACGTCCACGGCGGCACGGCGACAACATCCGTGACCGCTGGCTCGCCCTGCGTCAATGTCCCGGTCTTGTCCAGGGCCAACGCCTTCATGCGCCCGGCGCATTCCAGGGCTTCGGCGTCCTTGATGAGCAAACCGGCGCGCGCGCCCTGCCCGACGGCCACCATGATCGCCGTCGGCGTCGCCAGACCGAGGGCGCACGGACAGGCAATGACCAGCACCGCCACGGCATTGATGAGCGCCGCCTGAAACTCGCCGGACAGCCACCAGAGCGCGAAAGTTGCCAGGGCAATCACCACGACCACGGGCACGAATACGGCAGCCACACGATCCACCAATCGCTGTACCGGGGCCTTGGAACCCTGTGCCTGCCCGACCAGGCGAACGATTCCGGCAAAGAGCGTCTCGGCCCCGACCCCCGTGGCACGGCAGCGCAACATGGCCTGCCCATTGATCGTGGCGGCAAAAACCCTGTCGCCCGGCTGCTTGTCGACGGGCAGGCTCTCGCCGGTCAACAGGGCTTCATCGAGCGCGGAACGGCCTTCGAGAACGAGGCCGTCGACCGGCACGACATCCCCTGGGCGAAGCACGAAAACGTTTCCAGGTTGCAGCGCGTCCACGTCAACCTCTTTGATCTGTCCATCCTGCTCGATCCACGCCCGCCGGGGTTGCAGGCGCAGCAGCGCGTCGAGCGCCTCGGAAGTCCGGATTTTCGCGCGCGCCTCGAGCAGCTTGCCCAGCATCACGAGGGTGATGACCATCGCCGAGGCTTCAAAATAAACGTGCAGATCGTGCCAACCCGCCAATGTGACCACCGTGCTGTACAGCCACGCCATCGACGTGCCGAGCGCCACGAGCACATCCATGTTGGCTCCGCCGCCGCGTAGCGCATTCCAAGCGCCGCGATAAAACCGCGCACCCACCCAGAACTGCACGGGCGTGGCCAGCAGGCATTGCAGCCAGCGGGGCACGAATTCGTGCGCGCCGTCTTCCTGCCCCCCCGGCCACAACATCGGCAACATCTGGGCCGCAAGCGGCAGCGTCATCGCGGCGGCAAACCAGAAGAGCCTGAGACTCGCCCGCCATTCGTCGCGTTTGCGCGCCCGTTCCTGCTCGCGGTCGAGCGATTGCGCAACGCTCGCGCCAAAGCCGGCCTTCTTCACCGCCGCGCACGCGGTCTCCAGCGTCAGCGCATCAGGCGCAAAGCGCAGGATGGCACGCTCGGAAGCGAGGTTGACTGCGGCCTCGACGCCCGGCAGGCGATTGAGCACTTTTTCGAGGCGCGCCGAACAGGCGGCACAGGTCATGCCGGTAATGGCAAGTTCGAGCGTTTCCTGAACGGAGGCAGGATTTTCCTGTGGCATAACAAGCGGTATCTCAGTTTGAACGTGACTCTTCCGTCTCCCGCATCCAGGCTGGGATGTCGCGCTGGCAGTGCAGCACACGCCAAATGTCGACGTGATCGGCATGCTCGACGTAAAAAACGAGGTATGGGTAGCGTGTCAGCGGCCAGGAGCGCAGGTCAGGCAAGTTCAACTCGTGTGCATAGCGGGGCGATCCGGTGGCGGGATGGTGGCTGATATGAGCGCAGGACTTCTCCAAGGCGTTGATAAAGCCGAGCGCCGCTGCCTCGGAGCCTTCGCCCAGGTAGTACGAAACCGCATCCTCTACGTCCCGGTGGGCCTGTTCGCGCAGAACGACGGGTTTGGCCTTCATCGCCGACTTCAGGTCTTGCGTCGGACTTCGGTTGCACAGCGTGCGCGCAGATCGTCAAAATAAGCCTCATTCACCGATGACGCAGAGGGCGACGAGGCGCCGACGAGCAACAGGCCACGCAATTGCTGCCGATCCTGATCGCGCCGGATAAGCTCGCGCATATACTCGCTACTGGTGCCGTAGTTGCGCTGGCTGACCTGTTCGTCTACGAAAGCCTTGAGGCTGTCGGGCAGGGAAATGTTCATCGTGCTCATGGTTTCAGCTTAGAGACTTTGGCAAAATTTGGCAAGCCATTACTGAACACGGGTCTCGCGCTTGTCTCCGCCATTTATGGCGGAGACAAGCGAGACAAAGCGTAACAGGGAGCCGAAGGCTCCCCAAGACCGTATCGAGGAATCCCCTGCCTTCAGGTAGGGGTGACTCAAAACCGACTGCACTGGTGCATGGATGTTGTCTTCGCCGACGATCAGATGCGTGCTCGCACCGGCCATGCCGCCCACAACCTCGCCGCGCTCAGGCACATCATCCTGAACCTCATCCGCCTTGCCCCTATACCACGAAAGGGCGGCATCAAGGCCCGCCGCCTCATCGCCGCGACTTCCGATTCCTACCGCGCTCAATTACTCGGGTTGGCATGGCTTTCATGCGATTGCCCTGCTTTGACTCCCTGGTGCTGCCTCATGTCAATACAGGGTGTATGGAAATTTTTATCAACAAAGTCGCTTAGCGCCACGCCAATGAAAATATAATCATGGTGCTGGATGGCGCAGATTGGCACCGCAGCAAACGATTTGAGTTGCCCGACAACATGCGTCTGCATTTCCTGCCGCCATACTCTCTCGAACTCAACCCGCAGGAACACATCTGGGACGAATTACGGGAGAAGTGTTTCCACAACCTGGCTTTTGACAGCCTCGACGTGCTGGAAGATCAACTCGTCAAGGGATTGCATCAGCTTGAAATGCGTCCGAAAATCGTTCAGTCAATAACTGGATGGGATTGGATCATAAATTCAGATACTAATGCGAATTATTCACCCGGCCATTAAGTATTGAATATTATGCGGCATATTTGGTTTTAGGCAGTGTCGTCAATAGATTTCTGCCCAAATTGCGATACACCTGATATGTACTGCTGCCAGAAATGAAGCTGTATTTTTGGCGTAACGTGTAGCAATACCACGCCA
>Ga0099364_10015024_pt1 | contig 10238 bp, 5 predicted proteins | sample TergutTh196P3_FD_73070 | JGI IMG/M metagenome (GOLD analysis project Ga0099364, IMG submission 73070) | Microcerotermes parvus P3 segment gut microbial communities from Pointe-Noire, Republic of the Congo - Th196 P3 | ecosystem: Host-associated > Arthropoda: Insects > Digestive system > Gut ...
TCAAAATGCTCCTTAAAATTTTCAAATACCCCCCCCCCATGTTAGGTTGGGGGGGGGGGGGGCGACTGGGTAAAATGTAGGAACCTGACAGTTCCGAAACGCCCTTCTTGTCTGCCGCATTTCGCGGCTATTCTGACCGTGTGCGCTGTTCCCTCGAAGTATGTCTCCGCGTCCGCTCAGGGATTTTCTGCCCATCGGGGGGCAATGTGCTGTCTTGCTGGATTTTGTTTTTTTCCTTTCACAAGACGGTCGTTGCTCCCCTATTGGCCGGGAAATCCATGAGCCCGAAACGGAGAACACCTTAACACGCCCTTGCACCCTTGGCGGTTAAAAAAGTTTACAGAACCGGTTCACAGAGCCCGGAGCGGCAGCTCCGGCAACAAAAAACCGGTGCTCCCGCACCGGACTCTGTAAACTTTAACCGCAAAGTACGCAAGGGCGGATGGTCAAAAACGCCTTCACTCAATGCAAGAAAGGAACAAGCAAAAATGAGAAAGAAAAGATTACTACTGCCCAGTGCGTTGCTGGGCGCATTGCTATTCGCCGCTCCGGCGTGGGCAAATGATGTAGAAATTGAGATCAAAGATCTCAATGATATTACCGTCGGCGATACGAGCAATACCGCCACACCTACAGATACCGGCAAAATATTTGCCGGGGTGCTCATTAATGCAACATCAAACGGTAGCAGCAGTTATGCCGGGTGGTTCGAAGGCGCTGGAACAGATCTATGGCGCGAAGTCTCTGACAATGCCTGGGACAACGACACCTTCATCATCGACGGGTTTAGCATTGACTTCGGTACTGGTGTAAGCCCTGCCGATACTGCGGGAGACAACCGAGTCGCTGCCATTTTGGGGCAAGGCGTTACAACGGGTACGTACAATGTACTGGGCAACATCAGCATTACCGGTCAGATCAATGTAACCACCAGCGGAAACGACCATGGTCTAGGGGGCTTGAATGTCGGTGGTATTACCTCGGGCAGCATCTTCCTCAAAGACGTTACCGTCATCAACGGCACGGGCTTGGATGGAAACAACCTGCTAGGTGCAGGCACTGCCGACACCATCGGCGTGGGAATTGGTGCCGGCACTACGTTCAGTGGCACCCTAAAAACCGGCACGATCACCGTCTATGGCGGAACGGGGCAACACGCCACCGGTCTCGGCATTTGGGGCGGGATTGATACAGCCCCGGAAGACTTCAATGTCGGTGAAATTTTTGTTACCGCTGCCGCCTCAGGAGCAGGAAGTTTTGCACGCGGTATCGCCGTGGTTGCCGGTTCTAATGATGCCGGGTTTACCGTTACGAACGACATCATTGTCTTCAATGGCGGCGACGGCGAAGCACAGGGTGTGCATCTCACGGGCACGGGCACCAACAACATGATTGGCGTTCTGCCGGGTGTTCACATCGCGGCGGTCAATACAGGTTCCGGCGATGCGTCTGCCATCCATATGGACGCAGACGGCGGTGCGGTGATGTTCGGCGGTCATATCGTAGCGATAGCTCACGGCACTGGCACTGCCATCGGTATCTCGATGGAAGCCGCAAACTCTGAGGTTATCCTTTCAAGCGATGCAAGCATTTATACTTACTCCGAAGAAGGCAATGCGGCTTCGGTCACGTTTGACGCTGGCGGTGGACTGTCTATCGTAGAAGGAGATAACTCAGACGTTTTCACGAACGCCGGCTACGAGTTCAGCGTGCTGGGCGCGGAAGAAATCGCGTTCGTGGTCGACACCGACCTCGTCGGCGGACGCTATGACGGCATCGGCAGCTTCGTGGTCGATGACGGCATCATCGTCAGCCTCGGCAACTCCGATATCACTCTTGCGGCCAATCTCGAAATCAACACCAGCGAAGGTGGAGTCTTCCGCACGACCGGCGGTGTGACTGTGGAGGAGGATGCTGATATCGAGATCAAAGGCGACGGCGGACGAGTCGACTTCCTCGGCGGATTTTTGGTTCAAGCGAGCAAAGCGGCGAAAATTATTGTCAACGATGGTGAGAACACCGCAGAGGATGGCAACAGGCTCGGACTGAATGTCTCGAAAGTAGGTCCTGAGTCAGTTCTGGAGATTGATATCAACGAACACGGCATCCTCGAAGTCTATGGCGAAACCCTTGATGCGGAGATTCAAATTAGTGCCACTGGCGGCACCCCGGCCGATGCAGGCGACCGAATCTTCGCCGTCGGCAGTGCCCTTAGCGGCTGGGATGTGGAAGAAGTTAGCGGTGAGTTTTTCCTTGTGAGAAGCAACCTCGTCTACGCCAACATGAACGACAGTTTCTTGGCGGCGGGGATGATTCACAACCGTCTGACGGGTTACAATATGGTACGGAACCGTTTCATTTCGGCCGACCGCCGAAGCGGCAACGGGTTCCGCGGGCAGTGGTGTGATCCTTGTGAGCCCGTGGCGGCGAACCCCTGCGACCCCTGCGGCAGTGCCATCAGCGGACTGCCCCGAAGCGGCCCCAGGGATGCATGGGTTAATTATGTCGGACGTGCCGATAGTTTCGGCATCTGGAACCTCGGCTCCAATGGTGTCCAGGTCGGCAGCGACCTCTACAAGACCAACCGGACGCAGTTCGGCGTGATCTTCGGCTACGAAGGGGGCTGGGCAAAAGCCGACTCCCATTACTCGTCCAGCCCGCCCGCCGGATTGACCGACCGGATCGACTCCGATGACCTTTACGTCGGATTCTACGGTGCCCGAGTCTTCCGCAACGGGTTCGATGGACGGTTCGTCTTCAATCATGGCTGGCAAGAGTTCGACACCACCCGTCATCAGGGAGGGGATACCTTCACCTCGAATTTCAAGGGGAGTACGAATGAAATCAACCTTGAATTGGGCAAACGGCGGTTCGACGGTGCGTGGAGTCTTCGTCCCTTCGGCGGAGTGGACATCTACAATGTCCGTTTGAACAGTGCCGTCGAAAGAGCCGACTATGATGTCTACCGTTACAGCAAGTTGAACAAGACTCAGGTCTTCCTTCGGGGCGGTTTCGATGTGCGGTATCAGTTAGAGCGGTTCGCCTTGAACACGGGCATGTCCTATGCGTATGACATCAACAATCCCGAATACCAGACGGGAGTGAGATTGGAAGATGTGGACTACCCCAATCATCAGTCCACATTACGCGGGGCGAAGATGGGGCGTTCGTTGTTGACGGTGAATGTCGGCGGCGAGTACACGATGGGCAAGAATCGGGGCTTCACGGTCTTCGGCGGTTACGACGGCCAAGCGGTGCTCGACCGCAACGGCGGCTTCATGCACACGGGTCACGTCGGCGGAGCGGTTCGTTGGTAAGCATAGTTGTTCATTGTTAGCGTGCGGGCTTGCCCGCAGTTGTTAGCGGTTAACGGTCAATGATTCGTCATTGACCATTAACCGTTTTTTTGTTGTGAACCAATGTTCACAGAGCCCGTGGCGTAAGCCAGGGACACGTTCCGGTGAATCCCTGGCTTACGCCACGGGCTCCGTGAACGTCCCTCACTGACGTTACGGGCTCTGTGAACGCGGCTCTGTAAACGCAACTCAGCGAACGTCTAGAAATTTACGGAATAACGGGTAGAATATACCCTACTTGTTTGCGTTTCACCCTGTACCGATGCCTGACCCACATGAAGGAGAACTAATAGACTTGGAATCCGTCGATATTGATTTACGGAATCCGTATCTGGCCGCTTTTCTCGCCTGGCTGGTGCCGGGATTGGGGCATTGCTATCAACGGCGGTATTACAAAGCCCTCCTGTTTTTTCTCTGTATTGTGCCGACCTTCGTTGCGGGATGTGCCCTGGCAAGCAGTGCCGAAATCGGGACTGCACGGAACGTCTATTGGTCTTGGCGGCCCGCCGATATGCGCTATTGGTGGCTCGCCCAAGCCTCGCTGGGCATTGCCGCCCTCCCCGCCGGGATACAGGCATGGCAAGTGAATGCCGGACTGCCGCCGATGTTCGGAAACTTTATGGCACCGCCGAGACGATTTCACGAAGACCGGAAGGGCATACCCCCTACCATTGATGTCATACGCCAAAAGACTCCCCATTACGAACTCGCTACCTATCTTACCGTGATTGCAGGACTGATGAATATCCTCGTCATCTTCGACGCGCTGGGCGGCCCCTTTGCGGGAAGACGGCGTACCGATAAACAGGACTCCTAAAACGCAATGTTGTCAACGGTATGAAAATAGACTTTGCACACTTTGCGTAAACCTTTGCGTCCCTTGCGGTTAATTCTTTTTAACCGCAAAGAACGCAAAGGGGTGTGCAAGGGACGCAAAGACCGCTGTCATGCCGTTGACGGTGTACCCCGACTTTCCATACTCCCGACTGATGTACCGTTTTGTTATTTTACAGCACCAATTACCGACGGGAGAACACTGGGACATCATGTTGGAAACGGCAACGGCACTCACAACTTGGTCTATTCTGCCGCAACTCCCTTTGGGCTCTTCGTTCACCTGTCCGGCAACGCCGTTGCCGGCGCATCGGAAACATTATCTTGATTACGAAGGGGAGATTTCCGGCAACCGCGGCAGGGTCGTTCGTCTTGATTCGGGCACATACGAGCCGTTATCGCGGGAAACCTTTATCCTGAACGGCTCCCTATTTAACGGGAAATTGACTTTGAAAGAGAATACCGCAACCTTTGCGGCTCACAGTGAAAGCGGCTCTTGTGTCCCGTGCGGTAATTTAGCCGGTACTCCGGCATGATGTGCGTGCCGCTCTAGACCACACTCACGCCAGCATTGGTATCGGTATCCCCAGCATTGCCGCAATGGCACGAATCAGTCCCGCCTCCTTCGGTGTCATCTCGCCGTCATGCCAAACACACGTCATGCATGCCGCAAAAAACCGCTTTTTCAGTGCCGGAGAAGCCTCCGCTAACTTGCGAAGCGATTTGTCAAATTGAACAGGAGTATTTTCGACAGGCAATAACATCGCTTCCGATAAACCGAGTTCCCGCATTGCTGCCGAAAACGCACTCCGTGAACTCGGCTGACTTGTATGACCAGACCGGGCAAGATAGGACAAGACCGATACCACAGGCAAACGCACCGATGCCAACGTTGTATGACGGACACGCAGTTGTTTCGTGACCCTAAAATGAATATCCAAATCCCGATGCAACATCGCCTGAATCGTGTACTCAAAGAGATTCGTCCCCGGATTGGCAGAAATCAACAACTCCAATACCCGAGTGAACGCCCTGTACTGCGGTGCCGTCATCTCCCGAAGCGTTGCTGAAACACGCTGCACCAGCGAAATTTTCTCCTGTTCCGACAGCAGCCGAACTTGCGGATAAAGCCGCTGGGACTCTTTCCTCAGAAAATCGGAACCCGCAAAGACAATTTGATTGAATTGCTTCTCCCGAAACTTTTCGTCAGGGTCAAGCAATAAGGCGAAAACGACCGCCTGTGCCGTCAATGGATTATCCGCCGAAATCGAAACATTTTGCGGAATCGCCTCGAGTAACGCTCTTGCCGTCAACACGTTTGCGATGTTGAGTTCGCCGATACGCTCCATGACCGACTGCTTCGATTCGGTCGTCGGTTGATGTTTCAGGAAATTGGCAACCTTGCTTTGGTGAACATAGACTTGGGGTTTAGGCCGGGTATCCGTGATAGGCGGAAACCACCCGTCAAAACGGGGTTGAATCCGCCTAATGCGGGTAGTGAGGTCGGGATGCGTTGCCAAAAGTCCGCCAAGCGAAAAGAGACCGCAGGTATTGCCGAAGAAAAGATGTGTCGCTTCGGCAGCACGCGGATGGTTAACATTACTACCGATGTTGGGAGCACCGATCTTTTTGAGTGCCCCCACGATACCGTCGGGATTGCGAGTAAATTGCACGGCAGACGCATCGGCAAGGTATTCCCGTTGTCGGGAAATCGCCGCTTGAATGACTGCACTGCATAGTACGCCGATGTAACCGATCATGGTCAACACAAGACCGGCCAGTGTAATAGGGAGTGCGAGGAGGAGACTCGGGTATGCGATGCCTCGTGTGAGGAACCTTGCGAACCGCATGGCATAATATCCATGAAGTGAAATTTGTTGCAGTCCATAGAGGATACCGATGAGACGCATGTTCATCCGCATATCGCCGTTGAGGATGTGCGAAAATTCGTGGGCGATAACACCTTGCAATTCATCACGGGTGAGGAGGTCAACGGTTCCCCGGCTGACTCCGATGACGGCGGCATTGGAGGAATATCCCGCGGCGAAAGCGTTGATGCCTCGTTCCTTGTCCAGGATGTAGAGTGCCGGTACGGGCACGCCCGCTGCCAGTGCCATTTCTTCGACGACGTTGTGGAGTTGGCGTTCGGCAGGATGGGCAGTCGCAGAGCAGACTTGGCGACCGCCGAGGGATTCGGCAAGTTTTTGTCCACCGCCTTCCGAAAGTTGTGCCGTTTTCGCAAGACTGCCGGTAATGATCAGCGCAAGAATAGAACCCACGCAACAGAGGAGCATCTCCGGGTTTGGTTCGACATTCAAAAAGAGACTGCACAATAGAGTTACCGCCACGATAAAGAGGGCGAGACCCAGCAGTCCAAGGCAGTAGAGGATGACCAACAAGAATGTCCGGCTCTTCGCCTTTGTTTGATGCTGAAAGAAATCCATGCGGTCAATTATAGCCAATCACAGCAAAAAGCCAAAGAGCCGGGGACTACGGCCAAAAATGATATTAGGGGCTTCGTCCCCGGCTCTTTTTTTTGAGTCCCTAACTGACGTTACGGACTCTGTGAACGCGGCGCATACTTTGCAGTTAAATCTTGTTGGCATTGTTCATTTGGCATAGTTTTTGTTGCCCATTCGTCATTCCCACACGGGCGGGAATCTAGAAAAACAAGGTTCATCTCCTAACGTCTAGATTCCCGTTTTCACGGGAATGACGGCACTATCTATATCAAATGAACAATGTGCAAAAAGCCCGCCGGAGCAACCGGATAGCCCGACGGATTATCCAGTTGCTCCGCTATTCACGCGTCGAGTCCCGAAAGGAGGCTACTTCGGCAACAGGATACGTATATTTTCGGCGAACCGGACATGCCTCACCGCACCGTCGTCAATCTTGTACGCAATCTGAAGGTTCTTCACGACATTGCGTTTCGGATCGCCGAATACATCATTGTAATTATCAATCGGAATGAATCGGGTGCCATTGAAGTATCCTTTCAGCCGTTCGGTCACGTCAATACGCTGTGCCGCCACATCGTCGCCGTAGGAGGCCGAAACAATCTCGACCTTGATGTTCTCCTGGGATAGTTCCTCCAATAATTCCCGATGCTGCCACTCCCTGACCACCCTATTCGGGTCAAAGTTGGGCTCCCTGTCCGGCATCAGTTTCAACTCGCCCAACATCGCCGTCGTATCGCCGTCTTGGCGGAGGTCGAACCGGTTGATTCGCGGTGCCGTCGCCACCCGGGGACGTATCGGCGGAATGGTCTCGATTGTCCGGGAAATCGGATCGTACATGTCATTACGAATCTCCTCGTCGCCGAGATAGGGCCCATTGGCATCCACCCAAGCAATCAACCGCTCCAAATCTTCTCCCGTAACCCGAACGCCATAGTGTTCACCGCTCATTGCATTGTTGACAATGGTGCTTACGGGCGAAAAAGCAGAATACGGCGGCAACGTTACGAGATGGATGGGGTCCATCTGATTGTAACCTTCCACAACGTACACGCCTGCAAGATTTTTCGGAACATTCCGCTCATCCCTCGGTTTTGCCGCTCCCCAAGGAGTGGGACCAGAAACCAACGACAGATAGGGCTCCGAGAAGGGGCTGACATCCCGTTGACTATACACCCAGCCCCACCAACCGTGCGTCGAGGGCCGACGGGTCAAATTCAAGACGGCAAACGCCTCATGCTCCGGGTCTTGATGGCATTCAGCACAGTGCTTATCAAATACCGGCTGGGCAAATCGGGCATAACTGATGCTCTCCTCGGTACCCCAACTCGGCGGTGTGGGGGACTGCGCACCCTTTGTCATCGCAATACCGATAGTCGAAGCGACCGGCACGGACATTTGCGTTTCATGGCAACCAAAGCAGCCGCGCACCTCGCCCGGCATGACATTGGTGAATGAACGCATCACATGGATTGCCCGACCCTCTTCATCAAGCATTTGGAAAAAGATTGCTTCTCCCGGCGGCACCTGAAATGCCACACTCCCATCACTTTCAATCGGCACCGTACCGAGGAAGCGTTTGACTCCCTCCGCTTGCGTTACGCCGACGGCAGGCCCATCATGCTGGACGATCTTGTGCCAAGTCGTGTAGGTTTTTGGATCCATTTGAATAATACGGATCGCTTTGCCCTTCTCCCTTAAAATTTCCGGTGCGTTGGCAAAGACATCATTGCTGAACAATGTCCCGAGGGCGGGCGTTGCGCCGACACCGATTTCGGGCCATTCTACCCGGTCAAGCAGCACCGGCGGCATCGGACGCTCACGGAGGGGAACTGCATGGTAAGCGTTGTGTTCACCCCGGTAAATCAGTTCCTTGTTGCCGTAAATATCCATCAGATAGAGACGGAAAAACCAGTTATTGTGCGAACCATTGTAGAGAGTCCGCCCCTCACGCGCAGAGACAAGGAAGTATTCCTCGGAGAGCGGGAAGGGAGTCTTGTACGCAAAAATGTTTCCGCTTTTGTGGTATTCAACCGCAGGCGGCGGATCATGGGGGCCATTGCCCACTTCGGGCCAGGGGACATCACGGGTCACGCGGGTCAAACCGTAGGGGTAGTCCAAACCTTTATTGGGGTCAATGATTCCGATACTGCCGTCAAACCAAGCATGGTGTCCTACACCGGTGAACATTACTCTGTTGGTGCCGGGTATTGACCGTGCTTCGGTCAGCACGTCGGGCCAAACGCTCTGGTTGCCCCAGAAAATCTGTTGATTCGTGCCGTCGGGATTGCTTGTCCAGAGGGACTGAACCCGCCACAATGCCTTGTCGGTGTATTCCCAACGGGTGAAAATCACCCGCCCATCATCCAAAATGGAGGGGAGATATTCCGGTTCACCATTGGCAGAGATGACGTAAATGTTTTTCCCGTCGCCGTCGCAGCGTGCAAGGGCGAATGCGTGCGTCATCGGCATACAACGGACGTAACTGTGTTGCCGGCTGGTCATGAAGATAATTTTTCCATCCGGCGCAAAGACGGGGTCAAGGTCGTCGTAATCGCCGAACGTCAGTTGCCGGACATCGCTGCCGTCCACATTACAGCGATAAAGGTGAAATGAGCGGCTGCCGATGGGACGGTAACTGAATACAATTTCCGTTGCGTCAAACGAGAGGTCTGGCCGCCAATAACTCCCCTTGAAGTCGGGCAGGAGCGAAACGACTTCACTGCCCGGATGCAACCCGACGGTGATCAAGCGTCCGCCGTCCACTGCCATAAACCCGTTGCGGTGCCGTGCTTCGTGCCCCCATTCATCGGTGGCATCGCCCGGCTTGCCGGCGGGATAGGGATTGTCGATCAAAAGAACGCGGTCGAAATCAACAATCGGATTCTTGAAAAAGATGGTACGTTTCAGTTCCCGAAGGGCAAAATAATGCTCTTTGACATCTGTGTACGCGGCGGCTTCGAGTGCATCCAGTTCTTGTGTTTGCGGGGTCAGGTCGGGGGCGTTGGGCAACGCCGAAATCCTTTCTATCAACGCTCTGGTGTGCTTGATTTCGTTTTGGACTTTCTCTCTGGTGGGAGTCCCCTCGACTTGAAAGAGCCAATCGGCTTCAATTTGGGCTCTCCCCTGTTCGGTCGTCTCAAAAGCGGCGGCAGAACAGTTCAACAGTGCTGTTGCAGCAATGGATGCGGCAATGGACACTAAAAACAAACGGCATGTTCGCATCATAAAAAAGGTCTCCTTTTTGGTTTGTCGGCTTGTTTGAACAGTTGGCAACGATTTCAGCCGGAAATCTCCCATTCCGCCATTGTAGGGGATTGTTATTGGGTTGTCAAGACAATGCTCCGCAAGGGTGTGTCAAAGGGCAAAATGGGCATTTTCCCTTTTGCCCCTTGTGGTTAAATTTTACACAAAACAAACAGAGCCCGGAGCGGTAGCACCGGTTTTTTTTGATTCCGGAGCTTCCGCTCCGGGCTCTGTCAACACAGTTCTGTGAACATTGCCCGCATAATCGTCATCTTTTACCATTTTTTTCTTTCTCCCAAGTCCGCTCCGCCGAATTGCCGATAGACAAAACGAAACCGTAACA
>Ga0099364_10015025_pt1 | contig 10237 bp, 10 predicted proteins | sample TergutTh196P3_FD_73070 | JGI IMG/M metagenome (GOLD analysis project Ga0099364, IMG submission 73070) | Microcerotermes parvus P3 segment gut microbial communities from Pointe-Noire, Republic of the Congo - Th196 P3 | ecosystem: Host-associated > Arthropoda: Insects > Digestive system > Gut ...
ATTTACCATATCCTAGTACTTGTGAGCCCAATATTGTGTACATATTTACCATATCCTAGTATTTGTGTTGCTTTACCTAAATGATCTGAAATGTCATTTATACTAGGCACAGGATATGCGTATCCGACCGCCCATTCACTTAGCTTTCTGAAATCAATTACTGCACGCCATTTAGATTTAAAGGGGACATCTGTCTCCTTGGGTAGCAAGAGCACTGGGTTGTTGCAAGCGCTTTTGGAAGGCGCTATAATCCCTTCATCTAGAAGCTTGCTAATTTGTTTGTAAGCCTCTTATTTCTGATCTTCCTGAAACCTGTAAGGCCTTACGTTAATTAGTCCGTTCTTATCTAAAGTTGGATGGGGAACTGAATGTTACTAGGTCAGTGTGTGCCAGTTTATCTCCCTCCAATATCAAACGTGTAGTGAATTCCCCACATCATACGTTTAGCATGACACTCTGCCATATGGTCGTCTCCAGTGAGTTCCCTAACCCGTGTGATAAAATATTTTGAGTGCTATCCAAAGTGGAGGATTCAACCTTCTGTACACTGACTGGATCAATACACTGTGTGGCACAGACCTTCAAATTTGTTACTGTTATGACCTCTTTATTCGAGTTAAGGATGCCGATTACACCTCTGTTGCTGTTAACTTGAGATACAGAACTGGCTATATACACGCCAGGATAGATGTCTTCTTCATCAAAAGTTCCAAACCCTTCAACTCAGTGAACCCAAACTTCTTTGATCATCTCCGTTTCTGGCCTCAGTGTCGTAGAATAAGAGTGTTTCGAACAAAATGGATACTTATGCCCATAAAAATCCACGTACCAATCTCAGTTATAGATTATACAATCCTTCAAAGCGTGTCGGCCTATCAGGTCATGTTATTTCAATTCAGATGTCAGTTGTTACTCGAAATTCCACTCCTCCCAGAATTTTACTCGAAGCCGTTAATATTTTAGAAATTTCATATTTCTCATCCGTATGACTAGGGTATTGTCCAATATCAGACGTCACTTTAACACAAAAATTTGTGCCCCGTGTCCAAGGTAATCCGCAGTGTTTGGTGTATTCATTCCGTATGAATGAGGATATTATCATCGTGGTTATCCTCAGTCCCATTCTGAGGCACGAAACCTTTCTTTCGTCCCAAATGTAATACAGGCATGCTTTTACCAGTGTGTAGATGACTGTCCACCGAGTTGGCAACAACGTGCGATTTACTGTCTTCACTGCAGGCACTTCCAAACATTTCAGGATTCCTAAACCCTACCGACTTCGATACCACCGCCGTCTGTGAAATATCAGCATTTTCACTGGCATTACTGCCATTCTTAGCTGCACGGACTGGCCTCACTCATTCGGTCGGCTTCCGACAAGGCGCGTAGCAGCCAGAGACCCATTTTGGCTGCGGTCTCGACGAATTACCTAGCATGTACACTCGTCGCATATCGTGTAGGTTACACATGACGGGCCTTTCACAACAACAATTTGTCCTGGCGAACACCTCTCTTTTACTGTCTGTTATCGTAACCTTCCCATCCTTCCGGTCTGTAACATCACGCTTCATGTTCCCTGAAAAACTGCTTTTTAATCTTTTCTTCCAACACTCATATGCAAAATTGCCTGGTTTATTGCAGTAATTAAGCACATTTCCTGCAGGATTTGTCACATTTACCTCATCTCATCCGGTTTACTAGTGTTTTGACTAGTAATTCGGATGAGATTATTTATGACCGATGCGTTTGCACTTGTTGCAACGCACACTTTTTTTTTTGCTGTCGATAGGATGCAAGGCATTTAGCCATCTTTCTTCGCATAACACAATTCGCATTCTTCCTCAGTACCAATCTCAGCTGCTTCACAATATGTGAAGGGTTTCTAGCACAAATTACGGTCTGAATCTGTTAAATCTCCTGCCCCTTAATGAAAAAAAAGATACAACTTTACATAATTGTAATACCGCACGTTTCAAACGAGTTCGCGAGTTCTATACCTGCGCCTCCAAAATCCGAAATTAACTGATCAAGCCTATTGCACCATGCGGCTGTTTCACGTTTCGCCTTCCCGGTATTGAATATAGCACAAGCATAAAGTAAAATGTTCATTTAGTAGCGTAACGCTCTTTTAACACATCCGTAACACTAACCAATCATCTGCTTCCTGCCGAACAAGTAGTTTTGTTTCGCTTGCCTATTACGCGCGTGCGTACTTGTGGAATAGATCGTATTTGTCAGGGTCAATTACCCCCAGGATCTGCTTCGACATTTTCGCACAACTCTTTCAATCTCCGTGTCCTCACTAAATGCTTCACCTATCAGTTTTAAAGCATTACTAACACTTATGTAATGGTCAGCCAATTTCAGCTGCGCAGAAGTGTACCGGAAGAACAGGACGGCAGGGGTGACTCAAATGTTCTCTGCGCGAACTGTTGCGGTCTCAACTCGCTTGCCTGTTAGCAGGCTGGACACACCCACGTGTAACATACGCTCAGTTGGTACGGATAAAAGTTCACCCTAGAACAGGCCATGATGGCCCAGAGGGTGGGGTGAGGGGGTATAGAGAAACCTCTATCCGCGTAGTGTCGACAGTACTTGAACTACCCTACCTGATAGGCACCTCCTTGGCGGCTTCCTATACCGGCGTCCCACGTTGTGAATCACCCTGCTACTGAACAGCATCGGGACAGCCTTCACATCAGAATGCCCGTACGGTGATGTCTTTTTAAAGTCCCTCGGAACGGTACCTTTCCTCTTTGGGCCGGTCCCTCCCGACCTCGAATAGGTACGCCTGTCATCGGTCATCCAGTTTGCAAATATAGACGGCGCGGTTGGTCTCTACCGGCCACTTTACTGGTCTTTGCATGACGTATTATGTCCGTATTAGTCAGAATCTGTAGAATGTTTGAAGTCTGCAGATTAACTGCAACCCCCGTGACCCGACAGCAATATTCACGCCTCTGTTATAACCGTAGATGATGGTGGTTTCCGAATTTTATTAGTCGACTTGTAGCGCATGATTCAGGAACAATCAGTTGGCTTAAATGATAACAGTGAGCGGGCAAACATGAAGATGTAATACTCACTACAGACCAGTGTTAAGTTTCTTTAAGACGCAATACATTACTACGAAAATGGAGTATGGTCGTCTGAACAGTGTGAACTCTACTAGCTCCCAGAAAATATGTGTATGTTACCTGCCAAAGAGAACTTCGGTACACCGTTCTCTTACCGCAATCACAGTTCAAAGTACAGAATACTGGGGTTAACTGAAGGCATACAAACGAACCAAAGCAGTAGTTCTAATATAAGGATGACGAAAAAGGTCCACTAGTCTATTTGTATGTGGACCACAACTGTATGGAAATTATGGTACTTTAATTTTAATCACATATTGACCTTCGGCATGACTTTAAAGGTTACTAAAGGAAAGTGACAAACATTATAAGACACACCATAAATTGTCAGATAAATCATCACAATGGAGGATTTACAGAAACAGCTTGCATATTGCCATACAATTACATTCTGTCTTCCTTGTAGTTTCACATTCCTTAAAACATGAAGTAATAATAATGGACCTCATTGCCATTCAATATTTTTATGTCACTAATATTTTGTTACAGATCCCAAAGCACAGTAATTTAATTTATCAAATCATAAAAGTTTTTCATCACCTTGAGGTATGGTAACAGCAAATTTCATTGTTACATGGCAATCTTCAAGTTCACTTTCGATCTGTAGAAGACATGCAGCTAAGTGTTGATGATACAGACTAATTCTCAGACTCAAGACAGCTGGTTACCAACTGACACAATTCTTGTTTAAAATGTGTTCCTGTCTTCATTATTTAGCCACATAAGACTTCTTGGCATATTGTACAATGGCAGCTGTGATTTTACTATCTTGTTTATAGGCTTAAACAATGGGAACTCGGTTTTTATATTCAATTGTAAGGTCCTGAACATAAAAAACAAGACATAACAACATGTGATTTATTACTATATTTGCATTAGGGTTGTACAAGTGGTGAATCATCACTTTCCGTTTCAGGTTTCATTATTCTTAATACATAACCAATCAACCAGTACATAATCTCCACTCTTTCACATCTATTCAACATGCAACATTTCTCCAATAAGCACTAGCTGAGTCCATAATGGTGTTTCACTTCACTACTTACACTCTAACATACACCTAGCAGTGATGTAGAATGGTTGTTAAGAGGCTACTCTTGATTTCAGAAATGATTTTGACTGCAAATAAGTACCATGCCATTTGTATGAAAAAAAAAGCCTGAAATCTTTTAACACTTTACCCAAATTAAAGAAATTCAGCCTTTCTATCAAATTTATGAATCAAATCCTCTTTGTGTGTTATGCCTGTATTCACTGTATGTGCAACTCACCCAAGTCCTATGATTTTGTTGAATGTTACTCTCACTATATGACTGTCTGTCTTGCAGTCCTTCAAATACAACTGTCTAAAACTTTAGACAACTATAATGCACCCCATGTGAGAATGTAACACTGCTGTATTTATAATGTGCAATAAACAGCACACAGCAGAAAGTACTTATTGCTGCTGTTGTATCACACCATATTGCTGCCAATAATAACCACACTTAAGGGGCACAAAATAGAACAATATGCCAATATAAATTTACAGGTCCATAAAAATCTCTCTGAGCATTACACGCAACTGCACGATATATAGATAAACAGAAAACAATAATTAACTTATAAAAAAGTACTTATTCTGGTCAGTCACTCCTTGATTACCAAGGTAGGACACTGGTAACATGGTTGCTTAAAGTGGTATGTACTTTCTTGAAAAAAATAAACATGTGTATGACAGTTTGCCCAGGACCAGTACACTGTTATGAATATACTCCTCTAAGCCATAATCCAACTTTGGATTAGAGCTGGTTTATTGCCTTGTGTATACAAAACAAAGATAAAACATTCAGATATAGCACATTTTAAAACATATAAAATACTTAAAGAGTATTCTTGTATTTCCCTCATCATCATATGACAACTGCCATTCATTTTTTATGTTCAGCACTGAAAAATGTGGAGCTATTAAAAACTGAAGTGATTCTTATGCTGAATGAATAAACACAGAACATGACAGAATTCAAGGGACGTCCTGTTTTAAGAAAGTAGTGTTTTCTATTTCATATGGGTATTTCAACTATACAGTGTCTTAAAAACATAATCATATATGGTATCTCTATTACCCATGTAACAAATGCACACAGTAACCTACTATGAAGATGTACCAAATTTTGTGAATAACCCAATTTCGTGGAGGAATTTCTCACTTTGTAACCTGTGAAAATGCCAATCATTGTTTGAACACACATACAAAGTTGAGTTTGTTTTTTGAGTGTTGTCACTGACATATTGCAGTTTCCAGTTTCTAAGGATACTGGAGCGTCACCTTCCACAGGACAAACTAACGGAGTAATATTACTTTCCCACAACTTTAATTGGTGGTAGAAACTTTTATTACTTACTTCTTCCAGCTCTGACTTGATGACATACTTTAGTACTGCATGGCTAATTACAGGCCTAACATTTTCAGCTCATGAATGAAGATATATATAGAATGTCATTAATGAAAGTGAAATTAAAGTTCACAAATTGGCATGTAGGCATAAACAAGTAAACCAAAATCACAAACTTTCAAACACATAATTTCATTACATTATACTCTTGCATATAAGACGCCAGTTTTGCACATTTCATGTTACAAATCTTTTGGTAACGAAATTATGCAAATCTCATATGCAATAATCCACTGCCAATCTCAGAAATCTTCATGGTTTATATTACATGCAGGCCGAACTCAACACACTAAGGCACACATTAAAAACTGGTTCCATGTTACAACAAGCATATATACATATCACTGTAAATTATCATAAACAAAATATGAAGTTTTCAAGTGTAGAGTTGTTTGATAGTTAAGTTATCAGTTCACAGAAAACACCAAAATTCCCAGTTTATTTACAATAAAGTAACTAGACTTCTACTGAAACAAATAATTGACAAGAAGCTCTTTCTCATTTTCTTTGTAGTGTTCAGCACAAGAAACACCATATTACAAGCAGTGAAACAGTTTTGCCAGACTAAGTAATTGCCTTATACGAAACTGTGCTTGAAATATAATGTAATACTTGTGCAAAGTATCTTCCACAGTATAAACACAAGCATAACTGCCGTTACTTCTGAATGATAAACTGTGATATTGAGCAACTCATGCAGTTTACGTGTTTTGGCATGTCCTAAGGTGGCGATTCAGTTCCAATGGCATAAGGACTTCTCATACACTTTGTGAGGCTCGTATCATGTGATGCAAGACTTTAGTTGATAATCTGTTGCTTAAATTGAGATGTCTAACCTTACACAATGAAGGCACTTACAGATTTGTAATGAGTAAATATAAATACTAAAATGTTTTTCTAATGAGAAGTTTGTACCTGAAAGCAGAATTGTTACAATAAAAACTACCTGCTGTGCTGGCACAGAGCACATCTCCATATTTATGTTACATTCACCTTACATTCATTTGGTGTGCAGTTCACAATATCCTAACTAACGACACAGCAACCACTGATATTCTGAGGATATGAACCTTCAGTTGGATTTCCACAAAAGTGATGTTTTGCTCTAATCAATCAGGATGCTATTTACTACAGCCTACTAGATTGACATGTATCCTTTTTAAATCATTTCCTTTCACAATTCTTATGAGTTCTTTACATTCACAAAACTTATTGTTCTTTCAAATATGGAACAAGGTATAAATGTTTCCATTTATGATCTTCCTTGCTTCTTAATTCATGTTCAATGCAGTAAGGGTTAGAGCTTACTAAGTACTCTAAAGTTTGAAATAAATTAGTAGTATATTGCACAAAAAATGGACACTGACATCTTAGGTCTGCATTATAGTTGCAGTTTGGATTATGGTACTGTGTATTGTAACGAACACCAGGTTCTTTAGAAGAGTGTTTAACTATTTGTAAGACTATCCAGTGAGACAACATTAAAAACCACAAACCAAAGTGGAATCAAATACGCGATAACCCTAATGTTATATGAAACTGTTGTCAATACAAAAACAGGAATGCCGGAAGAGGTATTCTGTATGTTCTGAAAAATTATAAAAATGAAGCCGCTCAGTTTTAATACAATATATTGTCAACTGGTAGAAACTCTTGTGTTCCATTTACAGAATTTTCCTAGTATTATACAATAAATCATTTTATAAGGGGGGGACCCAAAAATTCCCGGAATTATTAAAAAATGTTATTTAAAATAGTTGTGCAGGTTTGAAGCATTAGTCCCCTTCAAAGAACTGCCCCTGTGACTGGATGCAGCGATCCGGGTGCCTCTCCCATTGCTGGAAACACTGGCTAATGTCTTCAACAGAAACGTTGTCGAGGGCCGCCAGAGATTCTCGTTGAACCTCCGCAACATCAGCAAAATGCCTTCCTTTTGGCTAAAAACAAAATGGCGGTTGTGTTCGACGCTCCTTGCGACTTGTTTGGTTCCAATGGATGAAGCAGGATTTCAAGGGCAGGCAATTTGCTGACATTGCAGAGGTTCAACGAGAATCGCTGGTGGCCCTTGACAGCATTTCGCTAGAAGATTTTAGACAATGTGTCCAGCATTGGGAGCGGTGCTGGGATTGCTGCATCCAGTCGCAAGGGGAGTACTTCAAAGGGGACTAAAGTTTCAAACTTGTACAAATACTTTATATAAATTTTTTTTAACAATTCCGGGAATTTTTGGGTCCCCCCATGTATACTACGTAAAGCACACACACACACACACACATTTATTAACTTCTATCAAAGCCCTGACATGTTTCATTTCTGACCTTGTATCATCATCAAAGTGTTGCATGTATTTGGTTTTTTAAATGTGTAAAGAATTTATTATTTATATTCATTAAATAGAATATTTCAATGTAAAGTAACGTAATAGATTGTCTGTTACAGGCATGCCTCTCCACAGATATGGTAGCATTCTCGAAACACTTAACACCATTTATAGAAATATAACAAAGTTTATTAAAATTATGAGAGAACTGTTGAATCTTTTACATTAGATGTGGTGTAGAATATGGTTTCTTATAGTTAATAAAATTACTGTCACCCTGTCATCATGATGGATAGTTTACTGAAGAGGTTGTTTTGAAAGAGGGGTACCACAGGAAGTACGCATGTATAGTCTGGTGTCCTTATCATCATCATCTGATGGAGTTGTGGATTCTGTGCAGATTTTGTGCATTACCCTGTTCATCATGTTAGGCTGTGGTTACTCATCTGATTGTAGCCACAGCACACTGGGGTCTTGGACAAAAGTTAATAAATTGTGTGCTATGGATAGTCATCAGATTATTCATTATATAATAATGCACTAGAATTTTATTCTTGAATTTGTCAGTATACAGTTGAACTTGCCATATTTTCTGAATAATGGAAGGTTTGGCTGATAATTCCAGCTCTTTGTGGCTATCTTCCATCTTCTGGTTTTTAAATATAATTGTTCCACTTATTCCACAATTTGTTTTATTTATATATTTTAATTTTATTTGAACTTCAGTATGAAATACGAGTAGTAATACTGTTCACGATTTATGCCAAGATGTGAGAAAGGAAAACAACTTACATATCATAATGGAAAAATCCACACTTGTTGGCTAATAATCAATGCATCAGTGTACAAAGCAAATATCAACAGCCTGCATTCGGTAGCAAATTCATGTAGGAAGTTTAAAATACCGCATTCGGTAGCAACTCCACGTAAGTTAAAACACTAAAGAATGTTTTGCAATTTTCAAACAAAAAGTAATGCCTGAAATATTCATACGAACTTCCTCAAAGGCTTTCTCACTGTGTGACTGTGAAGAGACTTGCGAGTTTTAACGCACATAACTCTGCTCATAGCAGCACCCAAGCCGTAAGCAGCAGCATATTCCTCAGAAACAGAAACATCTACCACATTATGCAGTTTCCAAATCTGAAGACCACACTTTGGCCTATAACAGGCGCATGGATCAACTACTACTTAAAAGTGCACGACTGCTTAAAAAAGGAGCTTGTAATGATCACGCGAAATGCAGCACTGGTTTGATGCTTGATTCTATAATTGTACTAAATTATGCTGGTGCTCACAACTAATTTACTGCACTGTACTGTAATGCTTGCAGTCTTCTGTCATATGAATTTTTTTTTTATTTACAAAATATGATACTATACAGAATGGCATGCAGCACTGATGGTAAAGATTAGAAACGTGTACAAAATTTGAATGTAAAATCTCAGAGCAAGGTAACATCCTGAGTGGTCTAGGTGTTGATAGGATACTATTAAAATTTATCTTAAAAATTAAGTTGTGAGGGCATAGACTGCATTCATGTGCCTCACAAGAGCATTCAGTGGTAGGCTCTCTCACAAACATAGTAATGAACCTGAAGATGGAGAATTTGACTAGTTGAGCGACTATCAGCTTCTCAGGAAAGGCCATATTAAACAGAGTTACTTAATAATGCATTAAAGTTTATACTGTCATTCACCATGGCAAAAATCATTTGATAATTTTCATTACATTACTCAGCATCAGAACACAGTATTATGGGTGCTTGTATTTCCTTACAGTATGTTACTGTTCACTGTCTGTATTTTAACTGAAGCTATTACATCATTGTGATATTTATATATGTACAGGCAAACCCCAATATAGCCCCCCGGTACAGGGCCACCCCCTCACTTAGTGTCCATGACAGTCTGTGAACAAAAATTCCCTAATATTCAAGAATACACTAACAAATGCACTCTATTACAATATAAAGTTTTCAAAATTAAACCAGTGGCATTCCAATACATTTCGACCCCTTCTTGTGGGTCATTCTCCCTGGGAAAGTACATCAGTATTTGTATAAAACACAGAACATACATGCATAAAAGAGGTTAAAGTGTATTAAAAACGTTTGTTGTCTTGATGTGGGTGCTGTGGATGTGTAAGTTTTGATTACATATGCCATGTTATGGAAAGTACTGTAATCATTAAAATCTTTGGAGCAGCTTATGTACATTCTGATTGTAGCTATGTTCTGATTGTAGGTACAGTACTATTAGTACCACACCTACAACCTTAATGTACACAAGGTGCACCAAAGTTTTGAACGGTTACAATATTGAGCATGTATAAGATCCATTTCA
>Ga0099364_10015026_pt1 | contig 10237 bp, 8 predicted proteins | sample TergutTh196P3_FD_73070 | JGI IMG/M metagenome (GOLD analysis project Ga0099364, IMG submission 73070) | Microcerotermes parvus P3 segment gut microbial communities from Pointe-Noire, Republic of the Congo - Th196 P3 | ecosystem: Host-associated > Arthropoda: Insects > Digestive system > Gut ...
TTAGACCTCTTGCGAAATCACGTTACCATGTAGGGGCGGCCATTGGCCGTCCGTCTGAAAACGTCGAAACTGCGCTGGTTTTGCGGACGCGCAATGCGCGCCCCTACAATCAGGATTTTAATTTCGCAAGAAGTCTATTAATATTTTGAGTTTATTTTTTTGTTCCCGTCAAATATACGCCAAACCCATCAGTACGGACGCGGCAATCAAATAGACGCAGTACATAGCCAAAAACAACGGCGTGAACAACACCGCCATCGCCGCGAGCGGCGCGGGGCGCGTCGCCGAACCCACGATAAAAAACGCCAGCCCCGAACCTTTTGCCATGCCGTTTTTGATAAGCCTGTCGACGAGAGGTATCGCTCCTCCCCCGCAGGCGTACAGCGGCACTCCCAGAAGCGACGCGAACAAAACCGACCTGATTCCCTGCTGTTCTCCCAATGCGTTGTGTATTATCGTCTTCGGTATGTACAACTCTATGCCTACGCTTAAAAATATGCCGATAAACAGATAAAATCCTATAGTCTTCAAATTTTTAAGGCAGTTTAACAAATACTGTTTTATTATAAATATTTTCTTGCTTCTGTTTATTATATCGCAGCCGCCGTCGTCGTATAAAACGATATTCTTTTTTATTATATATTTCGCCGGCACTAAATATATCAGCAATCCCAGAACCAAACTTACTATAATTACGCAGACAACGAGAACGGCGGCTATTTCGAGACCTATATCGTCTATGCCGCCGGCCGTCATAACGAAAAGCTGCGGATTCATCAGCGACGACGCGGCTAAAAACGTTACGAGAGGAGCGATATGCGCGCCGCTTTTATACAATTCTATAACGACGGGAATCGTGCCGTAGGTACACAGCGGCGAAACCGTTCCGATAATCGACGCGGCAATCAGCGCGACGAACGGCGATTTCGACGTCCATTTATAGATAATTTTCGTCCAGGACGTAAATTTCAAAAGCTCCCCGATTAAAACCCCCGCAATCAGATACGGCGCTATCCCGATAAGCGTAAGCCAGCATCTTTCAAGAAAATACGGAACCGACAGAAACTCAATCCACCGTTTTAAATCCATTGGAATCCCCTTGATTTAAATTTAAAATTTTATATAATCTTATTTTATTATATCACTTACGCGCGTTCGTGTCAATATTAATTAAACGCGATTTTTCTCTTATTATTTACGTCCGAATCGAAATCCGTACCCGGCGGGTTATTCCCGAACATTTTTAATACCGCCCGTTCCAGCCGTTCAAACTGTTTCAAGTCCGCGCGGCTCCCATCATTTACGCCTTCGCCCTCGCCCGTTCCGCCGAACAAATCCGGATTTTGCGCGATTATCTCTTTTGCCGCTCCCGACGCTTCGTATAATATATCGGTATCGTTCGCGAGGTCCGCGATTTTAAAAGTCACCGAACCCGACTGCCTCTCCCCGAACAAATCGCCGGGACCCCTGATTTCTATGTCTTTTTTCGCGATTTCAAAGCCGTCGTTCGTTTTAGTCATTATATTAAGCCTCTGCTTCGACGTTTCGCTCTCGTTGTCGCTGAACATGATGCAATAGCTTTTCTTCTCCCCCCTGCCCACTCTTCCTCTCAGCTGGTGAAGCTGCGAAAGCCCGAATCTTTCGGCGTTTTCTATAATCATCAAAACCGCGTTGGGAATATTTACCCCGACCTCTATAACTATCGTCGATATTAAAATTTTTATTTTCCCGTTTTTAAAATTTTCCATTATTTTGTCTTTTTCTTCGGATTTTAGTTTGCCGTGAATAAACCCGATTGGAACGCCGGGGAAAATATTTTCGGACAAATCTTTAAAATAAGACTTCACGGATTTCATATTACCGCCTGAATTTTCGCCGCCGCCTTCGCTTTCCTCCTCGTCTTCGCCGACGAGAGGGCATACTATAAACGCCTGGCCGCCTTCGCCTATTAGTTTTCCCGTGAATTTATTTATTCTCTCCCTGTATGAATTATCCACCGCGTAAGTGTCTACTTTTTTTCGTCCGGGGGGAAGTTCGTTTACCACGCTCACGTCCAAATCGCCGTACATGATAAGCGCGAGGGTTCTCGGAATCGGCGTCGCAGACATCACGAGACTGTGCGGCGTATATTTATCCGCGCCGCCGTTCATATCCGTCGATTTACCCTCGATTAAGGCGCGCTGATTTACGCCGAACCTGTGCTGTTCGTCCGTTATCGTCAGGCTTAAATTCTTAAATACTATATTTTTCTGTATGACAGCATGAGTGCCGATTACAAAATCGACGTCGCCGTTTTCTATAGCCAGAAGCGTTTCGCGTTTCTGCTTCGCCTTTAAAGACCCCGTCAACAAACAGACCCTCACTCCGGCTTTTTCAAAAAGTCCGGACAAGCCTTCGTAATGCTGCGAGGCGAGAATATCGGTCGGGGCCATCATGACCGCCTGCGAGTTGTTTTTGAACGCGAAATAGGCCGCCGCGGCGGCGATTACGGTTTTGCCGCTGCCCACGTCTCCCTGAATAAGTCTGCTCATCGGCTTGTCCTTTTTCATATCGGATATAACGTCGTTTACGGCGTTACGCTGCGCGCCCGTCAGTTTAAACGGCAGTAAATCATAAAAATCCCTTAAATCTATATTATTATTTCTATAAATATAACCCGGGATATATTCCCTGCGCCTTTTGATTAATTCCAGGGCGAAAGAATACAGGAAGAACTCTTCAAAAATAAGCCGTTTTTTCGCCGCGTCCAGATTTTCCCGGTTTTTCGGCCTATGCATATTTTTCAGCGCGAAGCCCAAATCGCATAAACTATATTTATCCCTTATATATTCCGGCAGGACTTCAAGCTTTTCGAATATTTCCGGAGCGATTAAATCAAGCGCGCCGCCTACCGCCTTTATTATATTATTATGCGTTATCGACCGGTTTTTTCTATAGACCGGATAAAAGCGCTCCGATTCCATACCGGGTTTAAAAGGCGTAAATTTAGGATTCGCCATCTCGAATTTCACAAGATTCCCGGTTATTCTGCCGTAAAAAACATATATATCCCCCTGTTTAAATATATTTTTGACAAAATCAGAGTTAAAATAGACGATATCTACGCGGCTTTCCGCGTTATCGACAGGATTCCCCCATTCGTCGAGCTTTACTTCGACCGCCGAAAATCTGACCATAGGCAGACCTCTCGCGTTCGTCGCCGAGATTTTAGACGCAATTTTAAGCCTTACGGCGTAAGTTCCGTAAAGCTCGATTTGTTCCAGCGGGATTACCCGCCTGTCCTCGTATCTTCTGGGGAAATAATAAAGCGTGTCGCCGACTGTGAAAACGCCGAGATTGTTAAGCCCTCTCGCGCCCGATTCGCCGACGCCTTTTATTATATTCACCGGGGAAGATAATACGGAAATATCAAATTTTTTTTGTTGTTCGGTCATGTTTTGAACCCGTTTTGTAGGGACGGTCGCCCTCGACCGTCCGCGAACATAAATCCAGCATTAGACTTCTTGCGAAATTAAAATCCTGATTGGACTTTTTTCAAAACCACCCCGTCACGCCGCTTACGCGTCGCGCCACCCCTCCACGGAGGGGAATTTTCACTCACTTTCAGACGTTTATTCCCCATTCCCCTCCGTGGAGGGGTGCCGTCCGCAGACGGCGGGGTGGTCGTATTTCGATTTCACAAGAGGTCTATTGTAGGGGCGCGCATTGCGCGTCCGCAAGACCAACGCAGTTTTGACGTTTTTCAGACGGACGGCCAATGGCCGCCCCTACTTAAACTCAAACGTTTCGGCTACTGTGCCGAGGACTTTCGCGTACGCGTCGTATTTATTCTCGGTCGCGGTATAAGTAATCAGATATATCTGCCGGTTTTTAAAAAATATTATCTGCGAGATTTTATATCCCATACCCGCCGAAGACAGGGTATAAGTGTATTTTTTAGCCGGGATATTTTCTCCGGTTATAACTAAATCCTCGCTCTCCGCGTCCGATATATCCCGGAAAATCCCTTGCATCGAAGGCGCTCCGAAATTCTCCCAGTATTCCTCGACCGTCGCGTAATCCTCAAGCAGAATAAACGCCCACGCAGAGATATTCGGCGCCGTCGTAAAAACCAGCGGCTCGCCCGAAATCCCCTCCAAAGCGTCCGACTCGAAAACTTCGGAATCCGTCGTCTGGACCGTTATCATGCTGTCGTTTCTGTGAAGAGTCCAGTTTACGGGATAATAAAAATAGAAGTCTACGGCGTTGTTACTCGCAAGAGTTCCCGTTTCTCCTCCGCCCAAATCTTTTTCCGTCGATATATTCGAAACGTCGTTCCCGCAGGCCGAAAATAATAATATTATCAAAACCGAATTTAAAACCAGAATTATTTTTACTTTTGTTTTTCTATTTTTTGTCATAAAGATGCTCCTGCTCGTTTTTCATGAATCCTATGATTTTTAAATTTTTCTTGGGAAACGGCTTTACTGCGATTTCGCCGGCGTCCGCCGCCTTATGGTTTATTTTGACTTTGCATATTCCCGTCAGGAGATTACTCTCCGTAACGACTCCGGTTTCGCCCGTAGAAACTTCGACTATCGAGTTTATTTTCGGCGTGTCCTTGCTCAAATGGTCGTACGCCTCGTGCTCGTATTTCAGGCAGCACATAAGCCGTCCGCACGCGCCGGATATTTTCGACGAATTTATGGACAGGTTCTGTTCCTTGGCCATTTTTATCGTGACCTGCGCGAAATCCTGGAGAAAAGAATTGCAGCAGAACGGACGGCCGCATATCGAAAGTCCGCCCACGGCTTTCGTCTGGTCGCGTATTCCGATTTGGCGCATCTCTATTCTCGTCTTGAAAATCGCCGCCAAATCCTTTACCAAATCCCTGAAATCGACCCTGCCGTCGGCTGTGAAATAATAAATCAGCTTTGAATTGTCGAAAGTATATTCGGCCTCTATAAGCTTCATTTTGAGATTGCCGAGATTATGGAATTTTATCCTGTCGTTAGCTATTTTTATAGTGTCTTTCGCGTTTTTCTTATTTCTTTCGGCTCTCGCCGCGTCTTCTTCGGACGCTCTGCGTAAGATATGCTTCAGCGGCTGCGCGACTTTTCCGGCGCTTACTTTTTTATTGGGTATCGCTATATATCCGAGTTCGAGCCCCCGCGACGTCTCCACTATTATCTTATCGTTTGCCGCGTACCGGTCTTCGCCGGGAGAGAAAAAATATATTTTCCCGACGGGTTTAAATCTCACGCCCACTATTTCTATTTTCGGTCCGGTATCCGTTTCGGTTTCCGGAATCTGAACCGAAGCCGGAGCCGGAGTTTTAACCTGAACCGGAGGCGGAGCTTTAACCTGAACCGGAGGCGGCGCTTCCCGGATTTCTTTAACCTCTTTTATTTCTGTAATTTTTTTCGGTTCTCTTGTTTCTCTTATTCCCGGATTTTCTTTTGTTTGCCTGGCTTTATTTGCCTTGCTGCTCTGAATACCGCCGATTATTTTTTCCTTTATTTCGTTCAGGGCGGTTACCGAATCCGGGATAGTCACCGAGGACGTTTGGATAACGGGTATTTTATTTTTATTGTTTTTATTATAATTATTATAATATTTATTTTTGTTTTTCTGACTCGTCGTGTTTGTTTCGTTCATTATATTAAATATTCCCCTGTTATATTATTCCGGTTTTATTTTTTGTTATTTTATTTTTTCATACGCTTAAACCGCTCAGAAAAGAGTTCAGGTTTAATTTTATATTTATATTATAATCCAAATCCGATTTATATTTATGAATTTTCTTTGACGTTAAAATAATTTTTTTCGCCGAGTATATATTTATAAACTTTCTGATTACTTCGTAATCTTTTATTTTGTCGAAATACAGAAAATCGATTTCGGAATCCGGACGGTTAACAAAAATCTTTGCCGCTAAAATATCGCGCAGGGCGTTTTCCATGCGCGAATAAAAATTCAGAACGCCCGATTTGTCCGAAACGAAAGAAGACGATAAAATTTTTTGATATATTCCGGACTTATCCGTACCCGCCGTTAATATATCCCGTATTAAATCATCGTATTCCGGTAATATATTATCGCCGGTATTATTATTAATCCCGACCGTAAATTTCACCGCTCTCGACCTTACTGTCTCGAGAATCAAAGCGGCGTCCGATACCGTCATTATAAAAAAAACGAACGGCGGAGGTTCTTCGAGGGATTTAAGCAGGGCGTTCTGGGCCTGCGGGGTCATATTATGCATATCCTTTATTATATAAACCTTCGCTCCGCCGTCGTTGGGAGAGAGATACAGTTCGGATATAATATCCCTGACCCGGTCTATATGAAAAGACAGCGCGCCTCCCTCTCCCGGATTTTCCGGCGTTATAATATCCGGGTGAACTCCCCTGGCGGCTTTTACGCACGAAACGCAAACCCCGCAGGCTTCGCCGTTTTCTTCTTTATATTTTATATTGCCGCATACGATTGTCTTCGCCAAATTCCGGGCAAGCGAATAGACGGCGCTTTCGCCCTCGAAAATAAACGCGCCGGGTATTTTCCCTGATTTAACCATGTCTTTTATAATTTCGTTCATTCCTACACTCTCTCGAAACGTTCGATGTTTAAAACAAAGACCGTTCCTCCGCCGACCTGAACCTCGACGGGTATATTCGCGGAGCTCATGCTTCCCGCGGCGAGCGCGACGTCGTTCGCCACCGCCTGCATACGTTTCTTACTGTACTTTGATATTATTTCTATAACTTTATCTACGTCCCCGTCTTCAATCCCCATGATAAAAGTAGTGTTCCCGGACATAAGGAATCCGCCGGTGGACGCCATTTTCGTGACGTGGAACCCCGCTTTCGTGAGCGACGAGGAAACAAGAACGTTATCGTCGTTGTGGACGATTGCGAGTATAAGTTTCATAAAGATTACAGCCTCTCTTTCCGTTATTAATTATTTAGTTATTATTTTATTTATTAAATCCCGGAGGGTATCCGAATTTTTTTGATTTTACGGGAATTATCTTATTATGCCTTGCAAATTCCGTTAATTTTTCCGCTAATTTTAAAAAATCGTCCGGCGAATTTGATATGCTCGGTATTATTATTACGCTGTCTTTGCCGAAAAATTCACAGAAAATATTATTCTCCGCAAGAAAATAATATAACTTTTCTCCTGAATTTTCGCAGTCCAAAACTATTCTGTACGGGTCGTAAAATTCGCCGTTATCAAAAACAAACCCAAGATTTACCGCTTTGCCAAGAAATAAATTTATATCGCCCGCTAATCTCCCATGCTCTATTTTCCCATATTTTTCAAGCAAATCAATCGCTTTTTCTATACTTTGAAGAATAAGAAAAGACGGGCTTGTCGTTGCGAACGTATTTATGCATTGCCTGATATTCTCATATATAATCTCATTTTTGTCCGGATTTAAATGCAGGAGGGCTGAACCGGTCAAGGCGGGCAGGGTTTTATGGATTGAATCTATCGAAATATCCGCGCCCAGATTAATCGGGTGAAGTTCTCCGTTTCCGTGAAAGGCGAGGTGCGAGCCGTGCGAGTTGTCGACGGCTAATTTTAACCCGAGCGTTTTGCAGATTTCAGCCGCCGCTTTTATATCTTTCATTCGTCCGTAATAATCCGGCGAGGTTAAAAATACTCCGGCTATATTATCTATATTTTCGTTTCGCGCATATAATTCTATTTTACCGCGCAGATTTCCGTATTCTTCCGGCTCAATCCACAGAGGGGTTATATTTAACAAGTCTATTGCGTTTATAAAAGATATATGCGATTCCCTGCCGCAAATCATATATAAATTATTTTTTTTATTTTTCGCCTTTACGAGAGAGAGTAAAGCCCCCTGTATGCATAAAGTCGCGCCCGAACACGATATAAAAGATTTGATATTTGAATTGTTAAAAAAACACTCTGATATTCTCTTTTCGAGTCCGTAAATAAAATTTATATTTGAATCCGGCGAATATAAATTATCGGTGAAAAACAGTTCGGTTACGTCGAGGGAGTAACCGGGATTATACTCGGCTCTGCCTTTATGCCCCGGCATATGGAAACGCGCGGGATTTTTTTTTGCGTATTCGCTGACCGCGTCGTTTAATCTTCCCATAAAATATTTTATATAACCTCTTGACATTTTTGCGGTTGCGTAGTATACTGTATATAGTGGGCAGCAGGACCGCCGATTGTTGAAGCTTGGCGGCGGCCGGCTCATCAACAGTTATATTATAATTGCAAAGCAAAGTTAGCCGTCTGTTTTTGAGTTTCGGACGGCTAACTTACTTCTATGCTGAAAAAGTACATACACAATAAAACAATTACTATGTACAACAAAGCTTTAAGCAAGTTCTTTTTCAAGAGCGTCACCTCCTTCCGGAGATGAGCCAGCCTTCCTGCCGCCCAAATACAATTATATCAAAAATTATACGCCGTGTCAAGTTTTAAGGCTAAAAAATTCATAAAATCAATTCGCCGTTAATCCGTTATATACTGCTCCCGGTATTCTTCGAGGCACAATCCCATCTCATACATGCGCGCCGCGTGAAACCTTCCGACGTATCTGAAATGCCACGGCTCGTAAATTATTCCCGTTATATCGGTCTTATCTTCCGGGTAACGCAGAATAAAACCGAAATGGTGGGCGTTTTCGGCGAGCCACGTTCCCTGCGGGGTACTGCCGAAATACTGCGCCGCGCCGGTGGCTATGTCGTGCATATCGAGGGCGAGCCCGCTCTGGTGTTCGCTGTGTCCGGGGGGCATGATAGAGATTGCCGCGACCGCTTCGGCGCCGTCCCCGTGAGACGGGCGCAGCCTTGCGACTTCCGTACCGAACAGCTGCTCCTGGGATGCGTAGTCTCTGTACGCGCTCGTCACAGTTATGTTGTGGTGACCGTTCGCCCTCGCTTCGATTAGGAACGCCTCGAGAGCTTTCGCGGGATAATATCTGAGCTGACGGGGAGACCTGTCCGACCTGGTGTCTGCGACGTCAATCAGGTCAGGAGGTATATAGTCCGGAGGGTTCAACGGATTCGAATGGTTTATCAGCGCCGTATATTCGGAACTCTGACCGGCGGGAGGGTCGAAATACTGCCGGTATTCTTCCAAATCGGCCTTAAACTCGACCGGGTATTCCCCGAACCCCGGCGTTTCCCCGATTGGTTCGGGCTTCCGCGTTTTTCTTATCCTGAAGCAGGTTTCCTTGATTTCGGCGACGCCGATAATTATTTTGTTCCTGTTTTTATTTTTGTCCTGATTGAAATCGACGTCGATATTCAAAAAGACGTTCCGCAGAAGTTCGAGAGGGGCGTATATGTCGCCGCCGTCCGAGAAGGCCGGACCGGACAGATAATATTCTTCGCCGTTTATATAGGCGAGGCTGCTGCCGTCCGCGAGTTTTATATACTCGTCTGATTTCGACCGGACGAAAGACGTTTCGTTCCGGTCTCCGAATCTCACGAAATCCATTTCTTCCAGTAAATCGTTTATCGGGAAATAGTGCCGTCCGTTGGCAAAACCCGTACCGTACGGGAGGGAGATATCGTACGAGAGCGTAATTTCTTTCCCGTCCTTTATTTGGTTCGAGACGACCGCGTATAAAATATCGGGGGGGGATTTGATTCTCGTAAGGTTAAAGAAGAACGCGATGAGAAATATTCCGCTGAGCGCCGTAAAAAAGAACAGGAACAGAACAACTCTGTAACCGTACGCGGACAGAGGGGTTTTCTTCGCGCGCCTTTTCGGGCGCCGCGGCTGAGGAGGGTAACGCCGCATATTTTGGTTATTGCCGTTATTATACCGCATTTTATCTTAATCTCTTTTAATAAATTTAATATATTATAATTAATTATATCACACATATATACGTTCTGTCAATGCAAGTACAAAATTTGCCGATTATTAATATTATATTAATGGGAAGGCGTCTCGGCGCGTTCCGTTAAATAAAAATAAATAAAAAAATTTTTTATAAAAATTTATAAAAGTATGTTTAAAAAATAAAAATAATGACAAAATAATAATATAGAGTAAAAATATAGAAAATTAAAACACGGAGCGTGAATTATAAACATGATAATAAAAAGAGGCGATATTTATTACGCGGATTTGAGCCCGGTAATAGGCTCGGAGCAAGGCGGGCTGCGCCCCGTTCTTATAATCCAGAACGATATTGGCAACAAATACAGTCCCACAGTTATTGCCGCCGCAATAACTTCGCAGATTAACAAGACTA
>Ga0099364_10015027_pt1 | contig 10237 bp, 4 predicted proteins | sample TergutTh196P3_FD_73070 | JGI IMG/M metagenome (GOLD analysis project Ga0099364, IMG submission 73070) | Microcerotermes parvus P3 segment gut microbial communities from Pointe-Noire, Republic of the Congo - Th196 P3 | ecosystem: Host-associated > Arthropoda: Insects > Digestive system > Gut ...
TTCAAACCTGTCTGCTCCAAAACCTCTGAAATTGACATCTTTCCACGCTCCCATTGCTTAACCAAAATGGCAAAGTCTTCTGGGGGCTTTATAATAGGGCGGCCGAACCTGACACCCCGCGCTTTGGCGGAAGCTATGCCCTCCGCTTGTCGTTGGAGCAAATACCCGCGCTCCAACTCTGCGACCGCGCCAAATACGGTTATCATAAACTTCCCCGTGGGTGTCGATGTGTCAATATGTTCCTTTTGACTTACGAACTCAACGCCTTTCGCCGTAAGCTTCTCAATGAGGTCAAGCAAGTCCCTAGTATTCCGCGCGAATCGGCTAACCGATTCCACGATAACAGTATCCCCGCGCCTAACTTTTTCGAGTAGCTGTTGCAGACCCAGACGTGCTGTGTTCTTTCCGCTCTGCTTATCGCTGTAGATTTGTTCGGGCGGGATTTTCAGGGCTTCCATTGCATCGAATTGTCTGCTATCGTTCTGAACTATAGAACTCACGCGAACATATCCGTAGATTGCCATGCGCATCAACTCCTTTCCGTGTTTTCTGATTGGCAATTTCTTACTGAGATTTTCTCATGGAAATTCTGTGATTTTTGATTGTATTCGAACACAAAACCGAAACTGTGTAATAAGTTGGGAGTGAAGCAAAAAGTTGGCAACAATCATTCGGCAAATTTACAATTTCCAATAACTGATACCGTAAGAAGACAAGTGATAAGTATAGGACAAAGGAAGAGTAAAAGTCAAAAGAGGACAGGGCATAGCCATAGCCAAACATAGACTTTGACCATTAAGTATTTAGAAAACAAGCGGCATTAATATCAGGCGATATCGCGAAACAGATCGGGAGAGCCGGCAGACTTCGTCACCCTAAGATGGGTGTCAAGATGAATATTGATCACGGCAATCATCGTGAAGAGAAGCATAAACATACGTTGCCAGCAAACGGTTAGCCCAATGTTTAAGCAGAAATAGCCGCTTTCTTAATCGGAGTGAGGCGGCTTTATATTATTGTGCCACCTACATAAACAGGGCTACAATACCGATGATAACATGACATAAATTAAATCTAATTTGAATCTAAATAAACAACACAATGTATGTGACCATAAACAGCCCCCCTTGCATGGAGGGCAAAGAACACCATCCGAATGAGAGGGCTATAGCCGCCTACCGTTTGGCAACACCTAAACTTATTTTTTGATTGTAATAAGAAATCATTATGTCGTTGCTTAAAATAACCTTGTATTCCATCCGGAAGGGATCGTCGTCATCAACTGAAACGAAACGAAATTTGCCCGGAATAATCAACCGCCCTGCCTGGGCTGTTGCAATTTCATCCGGATCCTATCGCAAAGCTCGCGACTGCCCTGCCCGTATGCATACCAACGCAGATTGTCTATTTCTTCAATCGTTAGTTTTTCCAAACCTCCCTGGAAAAATGCTTCTACATCCCTGCCCGGAAGCATTTGGCTAAACCAGTCGAACAAACGCCCGCTAATGTCTGCATCATGCCTGAGATGTTTCGATAATCGACGAAACAACTTGATATATAGCAATGCTGCCTTGCTTGTTTCTGCTATATCCCCCTTGAAACCTAATGCGTATTTAAAGAAACCCGACACATCAGTCAACACCTCAGGAGCAATATCTATTAAGGCGTAAAAAAACTCCGGGTTCCTGCGAAACTTTTCATATAGGTATTCTTGCCGCCGCCCTTCAAACACGTTCTTTAGCATTCTTCTAATACTGCCTTCAATCCTTTCGTTTCCTGATAAACGGACGAACCTTATAAGGTTTATTATTGCCTCTTGGCCAACAAGTTCAATGCCTTTCTCCTCAACGTCCTCTATAATAATCTGGGCAATTTTTTCAGAGAACAGCTTCCATTTGCTTTTTTCATACGCCGCTTTCAAAAGAATTTTTGTAGCCAATGCGGGGTTTGTCGATGCTAACGTAAGAATACTGCCCGATGATATCATTCTCTGGAACATCAACTCTTTATCCTCGGGTGTAATGTGTATACCCTCGGCGGCCCTATCTATCGCTTCCAGGGGGGCATACGCTCCCCCTCTTTCTATGATACTTGTAATAGCGAGGTACAACTCCTCCTCGTCAACGCCTAGGCCAGGGCCTAGTCTCTCAAGCAAGCCATAGCCCCTCCCTTTCCAAAGGTAGGCATCATATCCCCTCCCTTTCCAAAAGTAGTAGGCGTCATATCTCCACTTTACCGAGACATATGTCCCTAACATATCGTTCATGCACAAGCACATAACCCTTAACGCACTGTTTGTTGCTGGGGAATACATAATTTCTGCTTTACTCTCCTGTATTAAAAACCAGGCAATAAATCGCACTGCCGCCAATTTAGTCTGGGATAGGACAGCTGAGCAGTTTAAACACATTTCGAAAGTATCAAAGAATGAAATAAACGTATCCATGTTTGTATTGATGAGGTCAATAGCGTCGTAACCCTCTATTATTTCCATAATTATATTATTCAGCCGCGCTATTGGGTTTTCTTGGTACTCTTCCCAGTTAATTGCTGTTAAGCATCTCCGCAAGCGTGTAACCTCAAAGGCAAAATACAGGTCATCATTTTCGTTTATTAGCAGTTCGGAGATCTCTTCGTCGTCCAGGTTGACAACCCCTTGGAACCACCCGCTCTGCAAGCCTGCCAAACCAGCGTTCAAGTTGTCGGCCAACGCATAAGAAACGCTTAGTTGAATGTCTATTGGGTTTGTAAACGAGCGAGCCTCAAATTTGTCGCGGCCCCTCACAACAATTTTACTGCCGATACGCTCAGCGCGAAGCACCGTTGACAACCCTGTCAGATTCTTGGCAGAAAACCATGCCCTCCACAAATGAGTTAGCCTGTCCCAGGGTTTTGTTTCAGACACTGCCGCGTTTTGCCTACAATAATCGCTTTCATCAAAAACAAATCCTTCTTTGCATAGGGCGCTTGCTAGAATAACCAAGTTTAGAGAGTACATTGAGGCAAACCCAAGCATGGGCGTGTCGGTTGAAACCCCGTGCCCTGTCGTCAATGCCTTCGGAAAAACAAGCGTGGACAGAATAATCTTTAGTTGGCTTTTTATGAGGGAATTAAAATTCTCATAGAACATGCCTTCGCTGATATGATTGTCTTTTATTGCCTGGGCGGCATGCTCACGAATCATTTCCAAAACGACCGCCCTTGAAAACAACGGGGTGAACATAAGGCAAGCAAACCATCCCTTGCATAGGCCGTCGGGGGAGTTGAGCTTTTTTGCCAACTCGTTTTCAAGGTATTTATTGTTTCCAAGCGCGGCTATTGCCTGTGCTTCATATATTGCATACCTCAGTATAATATCTGCGGCGAGAAATTCGCCAAATGTATTGTGCAAAAACTCGAACGCGCTGTCTGCGCCGCCGCTGTCCGCGCTCACGTCTTGAGCCATAGACTGGTGTATAAAGAAAAACCCGCCAAGCACGGACTCGGAGTCTTTGAGTTTTCTGCCCCCCGCTTCCGCGCCGCTCCTGCCGGCCCCGAATGTTTTCAAGTCGTTGTCCAGCTCTTTTGTGGTTATATACAACTTTTTGCGGTTAAACATGCCAATAGCAACCACTCCAAGGCGTTTCATCTCAATATCAATAATCTCGTCCTGTTCCTGCGGCGTCATTTCGTCGAAGCCGGGTACGTATCTGCTGCGCTCACGACGAACAAAACGCCTAAGCAGGTTGTTGTAAAGGGCCGTGCGCTTCAGGGCGCCGTCAAATTCTGATAAACTGTTCCCCTCAGAGTCATACAATGCCAGCATGAACAAAAGCAGGGGCTGTTCCGCCAGCTCAATAATACTGTTTTTCTTTTTTGTGACAGGATCCAATTCAACCCCGGGAAGCTTGAACGGCCTAATCGCAGGCGAAAAGGATCGAAAATACCCCTCATTCGAACGGTTCCATATCCTTATCCACGCATTGCGCTGTTCGGCGTTGAACTCAAGCAACCTAAGAACAGTCGAGTTCACCGGGATAATCGCTTTGTCAATCAAAGTTATTCTGCTCGTTATAATGACCCGGACTGGGCGCTTTAATTCCTTTTGGTCTTGCTGGAACCGCATTGCCTTGTCAAGATACGACGCAAAAACATCGCCTTTGGCCTGCAACAATTCGTCATATCCGTCTAAAATAATCAATAGGGGGTTGTCCTTAAACTGCTTTGCAAAAGCCCCATAACCGCCTTGGGGCAGATTAAGTTGTGTCGCTTTTTTAATTTGCTCTTCAACCAACAAATCAATTGTTGAATCCGCATTCACTTCTCGAAGCGGGATGCGGACGGCTGTACAAGCCTCCCCCATCAGTTGCGCAGACAACACCTTAGTCAGCAAAGATTTCCCGCTACCGGGATGCCCCAGGACAATCAGCGGGGCATTTATGCTGTCCAGCGAGCAGAGGTACCTTATAAAAAAACGGTCAATGTCGCCCCTTGTTTCTATCCCGTTCCATGTTTTTTCATCCTCCAGCCTCATTTTAGGGCTATATAGCAAGCATTTATATGACTGGGGTATAAATGCATCGCGTATTTTAGGGAACGTTAACCTTTTTCCCTCATGTATTGGGGATATTTCCTTGTCGTCTATGATAGGCTCCTCTATCATGGCTTTGTATCTAATTCGCAAATCATCTACAATCCCCTGGGACTGTATCTTTGTCTGATCCTGCTGTTGCATAGAGCTGACAATCTCATAGAGGTTGCTTAACCCAATGTCTATCCTCCCAGCTGAAGCCGCAATACAACTTAGCGCCTGGGAATGCTTGCTAGCAGCGTTATTGAGCGCGGCAAATTCAACCCCTTGGGCAAAGAACCCAAAATCGCTAAATGTGTCCGCCAAATACAGGTATTGCGCCTTATGCCGTTCAATCGCTTTTTGGGGCAACTCCTTTATTATAGCCCTTTTAAGCGCGTTGTATTCATAATGATTCTCAGTAATATCCGAGCATTCAACAATAAAGCCTTCAATTTTAATTGATATTTCTTGATACGACTTAAGCAACTTGTTTTGAACGTCGGAAAAAGAGTCAATATGGTCGACGTACGGCAGCATGTGGGTATCCAGTAGCATAGAAGAGCTGGCTTTCTGACTAGACACAAAGTCTTGAACAGTTTGGTCGACACCGGAGCTTCCGGGGCTTCCGGGGCTTCCGGAGCTTCCGGGGCTACCGGAGCTTACTGTGCTTTCAGTGCTTCCTTTCTCAAACCACAATTTGAGCTTCTTTACAATCTCCTTGGACAGCGTCTCTTCTAAGGAATCAAAATAGGATGTATAGCAAATCAAAGAGTACGCAATTCGAAGCTGTTCCAAACGCTTAACGTACTCAGGCTCCTTTTTCGACGCAATGAAGTCGACCACGGTTTTACCCAATCCCACTATGCGCCCCTTGACATCAAGCAACGCGAGAAGGGGGAGAAACTGGACGCCAAAAATAACAGGCAAAAAAATCATAGCCGCATCCGCTAGTTTGTCAACAGCGTTCAATACAGCTGTGTTGTTGTCTTTTTTAAGGTACTCGCGCACATCGCGAAAGCTAAAATCCTTAACCATATATGCCCCTCCCAATACTGCTTATCCGCCAAACCCGAAATTGACAAGTGTCTGCGCCCCTGGCATAATCACTATACCTCAATAGATGCAATTGCGCAATAAGGGTCTGTCGATAAATAAGTTGACAAGATTGCCGTACTAGATTGCCATGCTTGATCGCTGTGCTAGATTGCCATGCTTGATTGTCATGCTTGATTGCCGTACTTTGTTGCCGTGTTAGACTACCGTGCTTGATTGCCATGCTTGATTGCATACTTGAATGCCGAGCTTGAATGCCGTGCTTGATTGCCATGCTTGATTGCCACACAGGAATGTAGCTAATCCTCGCCGGGAGCGTCTGGCAGGCCGTCAAGGCAGTTGACGCATCAATTTTGACAAGACATCGCATTCTGGATACGCACATCACGGCACTCCTCACAGTTCCACACGAAGAGTGCCGTAATGCACGTACCCAGAATGCGTGTCTTGTTTCAAAATTGGCGACACTACCTTGCCGGTCTGCCAGACGCTCCCTTAAACGTTCTACCACACGTACCTATTACGAATCTCTCATTGTGTTCCCTTGAAATTCGTGCCATGTTGGTATTGGCACCCCGTTGTGAACACCATTCAAATACCCCTCGTCATTGCGAGCAAAGCGAAGCAATCCAGGCTCCGAATTAACGGGAAATTACAGCAAAACAGAGATTTCACAGACTAGATTGCTTCTTCGCTACGCTCCTCGCAATGACAAAGTGGGGGTTCAGAACAGTTACAGAAAACGATTAAACTTTGTAGAATATGATAGAATAACATGTTGATTTTCTACAAATCATAAAATATAATTGGCGTACCAGTTACCTTTTGTTGCTTTTCCAAAATGGCAATTTTTGCAGAATGTTTCTGATATTTTTCACAATAAATTATGTATTTTTCGGGATGGTTGTTTATTATGCTACATTCATTTAGTTTTGTTTTTCATTGCGTTAACCAAGTCATTATTAACGTCCAATACATGACGTCTAGTATTTTTGACGGGGTTGTAGGATCGGTGGCCCCTGTCGCTAGATCCGCGGATGTAATTGTTAACTCGACGGCAGGCATAACTAGATCAGCAGATGCAATAGTTAACACGGCGACCGCAATCGGTGGAACAATAGCGGATACTATTGTTAGAACAGCGGCAACCGCTAGTATAGCGGCAGATAACTTCTTTAGATTGGCGAATGCGATTATTAGCGCAGTAGCGGGCATAGTAGAATTATGGCAATTCTGCGCCCTTTGTTCGGCAATCCTCCTGTTCATATTGGTGCGGTTTCAAGTGATAAAGCACCTTGACGCAACATTACGGAAGCAAAACTCCCCAAAGACTATAGCCGAATTGAAGTGGGTAAACAAAAAGTATGTCCAGCACACGCTCCTAAAGCATGATAAGCATGGTAAGAATGACACGCATCCGTTACGAGAAGCATATACCGCTGACAACCCCTACATAAACTCAGATAGAGTGTTGAAAGATCTTCGGCGTATAAAAAACAGTGTTATAGGCATTGTGGGCAAAGCCGGAACGGGAAAAACAGAAATGCTAATGTGGCTATATATGAAACTGTCAAGATCCCCCCGAAGGCGCTGCGCATTTATACGAATAGCCCATTTTGAAAACGTGACGGACATTCTCAAGTCAATCACAAAACAACTAAATACCGTAAAGAAGTATGCCCCCTTATGCCGGGCATATATTTTCATTGACGCTATTGACGAAGCTACCCAGTTGTTTAGCGCAGAGAAAATTTTTAACAATTTCTTTATCACCAATTTAATCAATAACATAGAACTTGAGAATTGCAGTGTAGTTTTTTCTGTTCGTGATGAATACTATGAGCAGGGTGTTGAGGATATTGTTGAAAATTGCCGCCTTGGGTCAAGTTCCCCAACCATATTTAGAATTCAAGAAATGGGCCCAGCTCAAATCATCAGTATATTCAAATCCTTTCGGTATGCAAAACGAATTGAAAAGCGCTTATCGAAAATAAATAATTTCAACCACAGATTTCAAAACACGCTTCCAAAAACCAACATGCGTAAGGCAATTAAGGAGTTTGAGGGTTATATAGAACGTCAATACGACACCATATTCAAATACCCGGTGTTTATCCGATATGCAAATATGCTTATGGAAGAGGGCGACAACACACTTGATAGTATGTCTCTGGACGACAGTTTAAAAGCTATAAGCGTTATAGTTGAAAAACTAATAAAATGGGAGTTTCACGCTATTCACAAGGGGGAAAATGCTTATTTTAAAAACGGTAATAACAAAAAGCCAAAATATATTAGTTTTGAGGACTCAATATACAGAATGGCTAATTTGATTTTAAAAAACATGCTAAACGAAAACAAAATTAGCCGCTCGGTTGATAGGGAAATTGTCGTAAGAGCGTGCAATGCGTCTTTCCCCAGTGAGGGCGACAAACAGGCCAATCCGACACAAGTGGCACACTGCCTATTTTCTTGGGATAAGTCAGAGACGGTCTTCGAATTTCACAACTCTATCTTCTGGGATTATTTTGCCTCTAAGTACATCTACGAGCAGAGCGACGATTACAAAGTTAGAAAAAAGATGTTTAACGACAGGTCTGGGGGCACTCTGTCTTACCTTAGCGCAATAGAATTTTATTTTCAACGCTTATGGAACCTTTCCCCGGGAAACTCAAAGAAACTACTTGATGATTACATACTTACGCATAGAATCGAAGTTGATATTGCAAAAGACCCATGCTTAACGAAGTGGTACAAAAAACTACCCTTTGACAACATGCATTTTTGGCTTTCTTCAAACGCCTATTTTGAGAGTGCAACTATTTTCAATATAATCGAAAACCACAGGCTTGTCATAAACAGAGAAAACATGCTGTTCATCGACAAAGCGTCGGATATTAAGGCACTATGCACAAGTGCCGAATTGAACACGTTGACGCATATAGCTTTTCACGAATTAAAAGACAAAAACTTCGATATTAGCTTTTTGTTTGGTTTGCCAAACCTAAAATATATGACGCTTCCACCATACCATAAAGCATTCCTTCAACTTGGAAAATACAACAACACTAGCATTAGAAAACTTCAATTATGGAGCAGAACCCCTTACAGGGAAGCCAAAACCCGTTTTTATGGGGGAAAAAACACGAAAAGCGATATTGAATTGCTTAAAACCATTTTCGACCTAGAGGTTGAGGAAACCAGATATATGGGCAGCAAAAACGGCATTATCAACCTGAAAGCCGAAGAAACAGCTGATATGGGCTTAGACAAGAACAACAATTTCAGCCTTGGTATCTTAGAAACTGATGATATGGACAGCGAGGACGCCCTTTTCAACCTGGATATCTTACCTTATGAAATGGACTTAAGCGAGCTAAAGTACCACTCCACCTGTTGGACCACACTGTCCCTCGCAGAGGCCTATCGGAACAAAGCTACATATGAAACAATTGATGAGCAGTACGTGGTGCTTCACAAGATTTTTAACACAATTATATCCTGTCAAGACGACAAAGAGCTATATCGCAGGTTTTGCTACGATTGGGGGTGCCTGTTTTTAAACCGGAAAAATATAAAAAGCGCTATCAAACAGCTACTTGTGCTTTACAATAGCTCGGCCGACAAAACATTTGTCAGGTTTAGCCGATACGACTTCTGTTGCGCGCTGGTAAAAGCATATGTATGGGAAAGGGACATTGACAATGCTGTATCGGTGCTTAACGAAATTGAAAGCAGATACACCATTGCGAATACAAGTGTCGAGTTTTACAAAGTGCGCTGTGCGGTGCGCTTTTACGAAATGAAACGCATATACGAATCACCAACAACGGAGATTGTAAATAAGGCGTTTACAGCACTTCGAGATTATGAACTAGCTGAAAAAACGACCGACAGCATTAGAAATACTTGTGGCTGGTACGCGAGCGAGTTTTACATTATCATAGGCAAATTTGACAAAGTAAAACTAATTATCGACGAGATGGACAGCGAATTGAATAAAACCTGCATGAAAGACGACTATGATGAGGAATATCAGGGCAACTGGATTCGTTACCACGAGACGCTCCTTTTGTATCAGTACTTAACCGAAGACCACAAAAAAGCAATAAAAACCGCCAGTGATTTGCTTAAATACAATTACCGAACGAGAGAAATAAAAAAGAAGCCTATTCAATACATAAAAAACAAATGCGAAGCGGCTCTTAACCCCGGCGTTAGCGTTGATGAAAGCCTTTTTGTAGACTATGACTTTTTTAGGCGATCACACATATGGATCTAGCACATTACTATTGCCTGTTCTGTGTGGCAAGATGTTAGGGGCGCGTCTAGGGGACGTTAGGGCGTGTCTGGCAGAACTTTTTGAGGAGCGTCTGGTATAACTTTTAGGGGAGCGTCTGGCAGACCGGCAAGGCAGTGTCGCCAATTTTGAAATAAGACACGCATTCTGGATACGTGCATTACGGCACTCTTCGTGTGGAACTGTGAGGAGTGCTGTGATGTGCGTATCCAGAATGCGATGTCTTATCAAAATTGATGCGTCAACTGCCTTGACGGCCTGCCAGACGCTCCCTGCACCGATTAAGCCCCCTCCGCTTTGGCTCCGCTTTGGCAGGAGCGTCATATAAGAAC
>Ga0099364_10015028_pt1 | contig 10236 bp, 6 predicted proteins | sample TergutTh196P3_FD_73070 | JGI IMG/M metagenome (GOLD analysis project Ga0099364, IMG submission 73070) | Microcerotermes parvus P3 segment gut microbial communities from Pointe-Noire, Republic of the Congo - Th196 P3 | ecosystem: Host-associated > Arthropoda: Insects > Digestive system > Gut ...
TTGATAAGCTCCTGAATGAATAGCCTCTACAGCACCTTCTATGCTCGAATAACCTGTTAAAACTATCACTACAGCCAAAGGCTGAACCTTTTTTATCTCGCGAAGCAAGGTCATACCATCCATTTTGGGCATAGACATATCTATGATATACAAATCAAAGCTTTCCGAACCCATCTTTTCTAGAGCATCTACTCCATCGCCGGCAGTGATAACCCTATAACCCTGTGTTTCAAGCAATTCGCTGATCAGCTCGCGAATGTCTTGTTCATCATCTACTACTAAAATATTACTTTTCATAAACATCCCTTTAAGACTAAAAACTCTTAATTTGAACCATTTTTTTTAATCCTAAAAATATGTCAACAACTTTTTTTCAAAAGATGAAAAAAAATGAATTATGATGTAAAAAAGATTAATTATCACATTTTATACTGTTCTTCATTTATAGCATTTCCCCTTGAGATTGATTAATGAAATCCCTCACCCTACCCTACCCCCACTAGCTTCGCTGCATGGGGTGGGCGAAAGAAGTGTGCGACTTTAAATGAGGAACAGTATCATAAGGAAATGCTATAAAACAGGACAAGAAAATCCAATAAAAATCAAATCACATAACTAACAGTATAATAGAGAGATACTGGTATATACCCGAACGAGACCCGAACGAGACCCCAATGAGACCCCAACGAGACCCGAATGTAACACCAATATAGTCTAATAGTATCTTCGTTTAAAATTGAAAATAAATTGTAACAAATCTAAATATACTTAGTTAATACAATAAGGGAACATAAGGTAAAATAAAAATAAATCCCGAAGGAGATAAAATGGCAAAAATAGCGACATTTAAGGAATTTATCGAAACTCGATCTGGTAAATCAGAAAGTGGTAAATATGTGTTTGTGGCAATGAAGGGCAGGAATTTTACTATAGTGAAAAGGTATAGTAAGCCTACTCTGGGAGCGACACATGAAATGGGTGCTTCAAAAATTCGTGCAGCTGCAAAACTATGGAAAGAGCTACCAGAATCATTTAAGGATGAATTGCAACGATATTCAGAGCTTTATAACAGACAGATACAGGAAAAGATAGAATACAAAGGGTTTGTTCACAGATATAACATATTTATCAAGGCATTGGCAAGTCATGTAGAGCCTTTGAATGATCTGGAGAGTTTGGTTTCTACCCTGGGAAATACAATCGAGGCATGGATGGAAAGAGGATATTTACCTCAAGTGAAAAAGACAGGAAGGTTTGAGGTTGGGATAGTTTAGAGTTACGAATTAAGAATTAAGAATTAAGAATTTTAGAGGTATTTTTGATTTATTGAATTGTTTTTTTTGACACAGAGTTTTTTGAGAGGACACAGAGTGCACAGAGAATGAATTATTATTATAAATAAAAAACATACTTTGGGTGCTCTGTGTATTCTCTGTCTTCTCTGCGACCCAAAATCCTCTGTTTTCTCTCAAATCCTCTATTTAAAATCTTCATGCGTTGGCCCTGCCCTCCCATAAATGCGCCCTCTCCGGAAAGTCGAAAAATCACCAAATTTTGTAGTAGACGAATTAATTCGTCCCGATAACATATTTATAATTACCGAGTTGCGGGACGCAAAAATTGCGTCCCCTACAGGAAAAGGGGGTTTTCAGAGTGCTCTCATAAATGAGTGCACTCCGAAAAGTCGAAAAGCACCAAATTCTGTAGGGGACGAATTAATTCGTCCCGATAACATATTCATAATTACTGAGTTGCGGGACGCAAAAATTGCGTCCCCTACAGGAAAAGGGGGTTTTCGGAGTGCTCTCATAAATGGGTGCACTCCGAAAAGTCGAAAAGCACCAAATTCTGTAGGGGACGAATTAATTCGTCCTGATAACATATTCATAGTTACTGAGTTGCGGGACGCAAAAATTGCGTCCCCTACAGGAAAAGGGGGTTTTCAGAGTGCTCTCATAAATGAGTGCACTCCGGAAAGTCGAAAAGCACCAAATTTTGTAGGAGACGAATTAATTCGTCCCGATAACATATTTATAATTACCGAGTTGCGGGACGCAAAAATTGCGTCCCCTACAGGAAAAGTCGAAAAGCACCAATATCGTATCTTCATTTAGGACGAGTGATGGTGCGGTTTTGTGTCATTTGGGACTAGTGACGGCACGGAAATGGTCTTACATGTTTGAATTTTACTTGACAATAAAACCCCCTTTGTAAAACTTGCAAAAAATCGATAAAAAAGAGGTGTTTATGAAATATCTTGAAATTGCTATGGGAATAGCAAAAGATTTGGGTGCAGACTATGCTGATATCCGCATTCAAAGGACTACACAAGAGTGGATTTACCTTGAGGATACGAGTTTTAAGCAAAATGCACAAGGAACTGTTTATGGCTACGGAATTCGAGTTCTGAAAGACGGAGCTTGGGGATTTTCACATTCAAATATCTTTACTGAGGAAGCGGTCAAAAAGACCACTCAGAAAGCGTTTGAGATAGCGAAATACTCTGCTATGCTCAAAAAAGGGATGGGGATAAAGCTTGCTAACGAAAAGAGCTATATTGGCAAATATGAGACCCCTGTCAAAAGAGATTTATTTTCTGTCCCTATAAAGGAAAAAACAGAGCTGATGCTTGAAATTTCCAAAAAGATGTTAAATTATAAGCCGATCAAGAAAACTTATGTCATGTTTATGAGTAGAAAGGACGAAAAACTCTTTGCTTCTACTATAGGCACAGAGCTTGAAATCAAAACATGTTTTATCAACCCTATGATCACTGCATATGCGTTCAATGATGAAGACAATCAATCGAGACAGTTTGATGATGGCGGTAGGGCAGTAGGCTGGGAATGGATAGAAAGCCTTGATTTATTGAACAAAGCCGATACAATAGCTCAAGAAGCTATCACAAAGGTAAATGCTGATGTCTTGGAAGAGGAGAAAAGAAGGACTTTGATACTCGACCCAAATCACCTGGGCTTGACTATGCACGAGTCTGTGGGGCATCCTACAGAGCTGGATAGGGTTTTGGGCTGGGAAGCTGATTTTGCAGGAGTTTCATTTGCTACTCCAGAAAAGCTGAAAAACTATCAATACGGCTCACCGATAGTTAATTTTGTAGGAGACAACACTTTGAAGGAAGGTCTTGCGACTCATGGCTTTGACGATGATGGAGTTCCGGGTCAAAAATGGTATATTGTGAAAGACGGTATCTTGAATGAATACGGCACTACGAGAGAAACAGCTCCTTTTATAGGGCTTGACTATTCCAGAGGGTGCAATAGAGCGACTTATTACTATGATTTTCCTATGAATAGGATACCCAATCTCTATATGCTACCCGGCAAAGAAAAATACTCCCTTTCAGATATGATACGAGACACAGAAGATGGTGTCTATATACAGGGTAGAGGCTCGTTTTCTATCGATCAGCATAGGGTAAACTTTCAGTTTGGCGGAGATTACTTCTGGGAAATAAAAGATGGCAAACTACATAGACCTCTAAAAAAAGTGCTTTATAGGTCAAACAATCCAGAGTTTTGGAATGCTTGCGATGCTATCTGTGATGAAAGATTTTGGAGACCTTTTGGTGTGGTAAACTGCGGAAAAGGACAGCCTATGCAGGCTGCTATCATGACACACGGCGCTTCGCCATCAAGATTTAGAAATATACGCGTGGGAGGTTCACAATGAAAGAAAAATTGATGAATATCGCAGAATTTATAAAAAGAAACATCAATGCAGATGATTTTGAACTTTATGTGCTTTTCAATGACGAGCAATGCACCAGATTTGCTCAAAACACTATCACACAACACATCAGTGGTGACTATATCGAAGTCGTTTATGTATGTGTAAAAGACAAAAAAATAGGTACTGCTCGAACACGACAAATAGACGAGCAAAACCTACTCAATATCATACGCACAGCAGAGGAAATAGCTGAAAACAACTCGCCGGACCTTGATATGGAGACTTCGTTGTCCAAAGAGGATTATCCTGAAATCAAAAATTATTTCCCTGCGATAGAAAAGCTCGACACTGCTAAAATGATAGAAATCATCAAAAAATGTATTGATTTTGCAGAAACAAAAGAAGGCATTCTCTCTGGAATACTGACAAAAAGTGTAGGAGAATATGTCTATTTCACAAAAAATGGCTTTGTAGGTCATAATAAAACCTCTGAAATAGAACTCTCCATGACCATCAGAAAAGAGCATATAGAAACCAAAGTCACATTTAACAACAAAGACCTTAATAAACTGAACTTAGACAGCATCTTATCTCAGCTAAATGAGCAGTTTGAGTCTCTCAAAGAAATGCGTTCTATGGACTACGAAACTATACCCGTCATCCTCAGACCGCAGGCCGTAGAACAGCTATTTGGCTTTTTTAGATGGTATATGCTGGACAGAAAAAATGCAGATGAGGGTTTAACACCCCTGTCAAATCAAATAGGACAGAAGTTTTTTGGTGAAAAATTTAGCTGCTCTTCTATCATCGAAGACCCAGACCTGACTACATCACCTTTCAATGCAAACAATGTCAATAAAACTATTCAATGGGTAAAAAATGGGGTCATTTTGGACCTGCCTACGACTAGACAATGGGCTCAAAAACACAATCTCACACCGAGCAATATGTTCAATATGATCATCGATGGCGAGGGTATGTCTGAAAAAGATATGATGAAAATGGTAAAAAGAGGTTTGATAGTGAATAACCTATGGTATATCAGACTCAACGACCTCAAAACAGCTGATTTTACAGGAATGACAAGAGATGGTGTGATGTATTTTGAAGATGGCGAAATCAAGTATGCCGTGAACAATTTTCGATTCAATGAAAAGATTCATGAGGTCACAAAAAGGATTCTCGCCACAGGTGAAAGCGTGCAACAAGGTACCAGAGAAAAGGTGCCATCGATGCTGATAGATGGCTTTACTTTTGTGGACAAGACGACTTTTTAAGGATTTTATACTCAAAAGCAATAAAAAACATTTGACATAAAAACCTGATTCAAATTATTGTTCCCAAATCAAAAAAAAGGAGTTTATCTTATGAAACATCTTATTTTAGCTTTTTTAGTTGTGTTTAGTTTTGTCGGCTTGATGGCGGATTTCATCATATTGGATTCACAGCCTCAGCCAGAGTATGATGCGATCCCGCCTGTCAGAAATATACCTATTTCTGAAGATAGTGACTATTTTCGAGAGCATATTCGTTCTTTATCGAATACCGCTGCCCCTTATCCACCTGTCAGACCTGTTTCAGAGTTTGATCAGATGAGTGGGGTCTTGATTCGTTGGCCCCTAGGCATCCCTATAGAACTCATCAGAGAGCTATCTCTCGAAACCATGGTCGTCACCATAGTAGGCTCTGCAAATTTACAAACTGATGCGAGAAATGCCTATATAAATGCTCATGTGAACATGGGAAACACTGATTTTATCATAGCACCTTCTGACTCGTATTGGACTAGAGATTATGGTCCATGGTTTGCATTTGGGTTTGATGGCTCTCTCAGTGTGATAGATTTCACATACAATCGCCCTCGCTACAATGACAATGCTTTCAATGGTCGCTATGCCACACGAGAGTCTATGGCTATTTACAACATGGACTTGGTGCATTGTGGAGGAAACTATATGACAGATGGTATCAGTGTAGCAGCGTCTTCTCATCTAGTTTATGAAGAAAATAGTAACAATGTGAATTTTATAAATCGACAAATGGAAGATTTTCTCGGTGTCACAAAGTATCATGTAAATCAAGACCCAAACGCTACTTATATAGACCATATAGACTGCTGGGGTAAATTTTTGTCACCTGATACTATCATCATTCGGTCTGTGCCCACCAGTCATCCGCAATACAATCTGATAGAAGCCACTGTAGATTACTTTGAAAATCAAATGTCTTCTTGGGGAAGGCCCTACAAGGTCGCTAGGGTTCATACCCCAAATGATCAGCCCTATACAAACTCATTGATCGTAAATGACAGGGTTTTTGTGCCTATCATGAATTCCCAATGGGATGAGCCAGCACTCCAAGCATACAGAGATGCTATGCCGGGCTATACTGTAATAGGTGTTTTGAACAATACAAACAATCCCTGGCTACCTACCGATGCTTTGCACTGTAGAGTAAAAGAGCTCGCAGAAAAATGGGTGATTCAAATAGGGCATACCCCTTTGGCTCATAGTATAGAGTTTGAAAACGAAATGAAGTTTAATGCAAACATATTGTCGCTGACTGGATACCCTTTAAATCCTGACTCTCTAAGTGTTTATTATAGAATAAACCAGGGTGATTTTCAAAGACAAACGATGATCCCCGTTGACCAAGATTTAAATGATTATACTGCATCGATCAGCGGCTTTGTGCCCGGTGATACCTTGTTTTACTATCTTCGAGCCGTTGACTATACTGGTATATCTGCAAATCATCCATTTATAGGAGCGGCAGGAGCACACTGGACTATCATAGAAGAAAGCTCCAAACCTCAGATATATCATACCCCTATCACTACTATACATGAAGAAGACATGCCGGTTTTGATATCGGCTAGAGTTACTAGCCCTCTTGATGTAGGGGTTATGTTTGAATACTACATAGATGATGAAGAATCTATCGTCACTTGTTATATGGAATATACCGAAAACGATATATTTGAATACTTGTTCGATATTTCACTGGGAAGTATATCAAAGCTTTTCTATCGTCTCAGAGCCTTGGACTCTTCATGGTCTGGAAACGAAACTACTCTGCCTACTGATAATAAATGGTTTGAAGTATCTATAGTTACGTCTGTAGATGATCATCCTGTGATACCTCTACCGCTAGAGCTTTCGATATATCCCAATCCGTTTAGAAATATGGATGATGAGTCACTGAGAATAGACATTTTGAGTAATAAATCAGCTACTGTTAGACTATCTCTATACAATATCAGAGGTCAAAAAATCTTTGAAGATAGCTATGCCCTTGCCAAAAATACAACCCATTCTATCAGCTGGGATCTGAGTAAGCAAAACCTATCTAGCGGTATTTACTTTATCAGATACGATGACTCAGAAACTGTGGCATTTAGAAGATTTATGGTGCTGAAGTAAAAAATAAATAGAGGTAAAGTGAAGGAGGACACTCTTTTTCACCTTTACCTAAAAAAAATTGAAATATAGGAGACACAAAACAATGTCAGAAATTATTGATGTGTATGCAAGACAAATACTTGACTCACGTGGAAACCCCACTGTAGAGGTAGAAGTGATTTTGGAATCAGGAATTTTAGGGAGAGCAGCTGTCCCAAGTGGAGCTTCTACAGGTGAATATGAAGCGGTAGAGCTTCGTGATGGAAATCAAGAGGTTTTCAATGGAAAAGGCGTTTTAAAGGCTATAAAAAACGTAAATGATATCATAGCTGAAGCTATCATAGGGATGGATGCGACAGAACAGCTCGAAATCGACAGAATTATGATAGAGCTGGATGGAACCTCAAACAAAGCGAGACTGGGTGCAAATGCTATTTTAGGCGTCTCTATGGCGGTAGCTAGAGCTGCGGCTGATGAGCTTGAAATCCCACTTTATCAGTATTTAGGTGGTCCCTTTGCCCATGTATTGCCTGTCCCGATGGCAAATATCATAAACGGTGGACAGCACGCTGATAACAATGTAGATTTTCAGGAATATATGATCGCCCCGATAGGTGCGACGACCTTTGGTCAAGCTATTCAGATGAATACAGAGGTTTTTCATGCCTTGAAAGCTATCTTGAAAAAAAGTGGTCATGCGACAGGAGTAGGTGATGAAGGTGGTTTCGCACCAAACCTAAAAAACAATGAAGAACCCCTCGAAATGATCATCAAAGCGATAGAAAAAGCTGGCTATAGACCGGGACAAGATATAGCTATCACCCTCGACCCTGCGGCTTCTACTTTCTTTGAAAACGGAAAATATGTTCTTAGTGCTGAAAACAAAGCCCTTTCTTCAAAAGAAATGGTAGATTATTACGCTTATTTATGTGGTAAATACCCTATCATTTCGATAGAAGACGGACTTGCAGAAAACGATTGGGAAGGCTTTGAACTTATGACCAAACTACTTGGAGAAAAAGTACAGATCGTAGGAGATGACTTATTTGTCACAAACTCAGAAAGATTGCAAATGGGTATAGACAAAAAAGCCGGTAACTCGATTCTCGTAAAACTAAACCAAATAGGCACAGTATCTGAGACATTGAAGACTATCGAATTGGCTAAACAAAATAGCTTTACGACTGTCATTTCTCACCGTTCTGGTGAAACTGCAGATACCTTTATCGCAGACCTCTCTGTAGCTGTAAATGCCGGTCAAATCAAGACAGGTTCACTCTGTAGAAGCGAAAGAGTAGAAAAATACAATCAACTGCTTCGCATCGAAGAAGAACTCGGTAAGACAGGTAAATATTTAGGGAAAAAAGCTTTTAGAAAATAGTAGGGACGCATTTATGCTGTCCACTTCATGTAAGGACGCATTTATGCTGTTCGATACCATATTTCCCCCCCCCCCTCATATTTATGGGGGGGGTAAGCTCATAAGTGTCAACTTTGCATGGTCATCGACTGTAGTGGCAGAGCTTGCCTCCGTCCATATTTCCAAAATATAATGTATTTGGACGGAGGCAAGCTCCGCCACTACAGTAGGTTTTGTGGCTTTTTGGATATGTTTTCAAAAAATGATGGAGTATCACTGTGGTAAAAACATATTTCAATGAAAATTACAGAAAAACAGTAAAAGACGAAACTATCACTCTCACAGGTTCTTGTTTTATAGCTGATAACCTCTTTAAGAACGAGCTTTTTCTAAATGAACTAAAAAAGATTCAAAACGTAGATAAAATCGAAGACATACTGAATCAATTCAATGGATTTTATGCCTTTGTCATCAGCCTAAACAATGGTGAAAGATGTGTGGCGGCAGTAGATAAAGTCAGAAGCATTCCTTTATTTTATGGAAAAAATGAAAATACATGGTATATCAGCAATGATGTTGAGTGGCTTAGACAGCAGATTTGTGATATGGATATAGACCCTATCGCAGAACATGAATTTCTGAAAACTGGTTATGTGACAGGTCAAGGGACATTGTTCAAAGAAATAAAACAAATACAAGCCGGAGAATTTATCTGCATTGATGGTAAAAATGACGAACTGGTAACAAAAAGATACTACAAATATCTTCCGAAAGAACCTAAACCGCCTTCAAATAGAGAATCATACTTAAAAGCTCTAGACGATGAAGTCACAAAAATCGTTCAAAGATTGATCTTGTATGCTGAAGGAAGACAGATAGTCATTCCTCTCTCTGCAGGACGAGATTCCAGACTGATCGCATTTAAACTAAAACAATTGGGCTATCAAAACGTTCTCTGTTTTTCTTATGGAATAAAAGGAAATTTTGAATCTGAAACCAGCAGAGTAGTAGCAGGTTTGTTGGGTTTTCGGTGGGAATATGTAGAATATACAAAAGAATTATGGAGAAAATGGTATGAATCTCCAGAAAGAAAAGAGTTTTATACTATGGCTTTGAACTATAGCTCTTTGCCAAATATGCAGGATTGGCAAGCTGTATGGGATCTAAAAAGAAGTGCTTTGATAAATGAAGATGCTGTCTTTGTGCCGGGACACTCAGGAGATTTTCTGGCTGGAAGCCACATACCTTTGCAAATTTATCCAAACAAAAAAGCAACTATCTGCAATCTAACAAATTTGATAAAGGAAAAGCATTATTCATTAATCTACAGAAATGAAAGCTTTCAAGAAAAACTACTTTGGAAAAATAGAATACACTCAGCTTGCGAAAACACAGACATCGAAATTGCTCATGATCTGATAAACACTGCAGAACTATGGAATTGGCAAGAGCGTCAAGCAAAGTTTATAGTAAATTGTGCTAGGGTTTATGAATTTTGGGGCTATGATTGGTGGTTCCCATTGTGGGACAGTGAATATATGGGCTACTGGCAAAATGTTCCTTTGAAATACAGAAAAAATAAGCAAATATACGATGAATATGTAGATGCTCTACTACCTGAACTCGGTTTTAAAGCAGAAAATGGCATCAGATCAAAATTAAACTACTTGAAATCAACTATAAGAGCTACACTTAAAAAGATGTTACCTGAAAAACCTTTTCTAAAAATGATCAGGAAAAGAAGCATTGAAAGATATTTAATTTCCATAAATGATGTTTTAGGTG
>Ga0099364_10015029_pt1 | contig 10235 bp, 7 predicted proteins | sample TergutTh196P3_FD_73070 | JGI IMG/M metagenome (GOLD analysis project Ga0099364, IMG submission 73070) | Microcerotermes parvus P3 segment gut microbial communities from Pointe-Noire, Republic of the Congo - Th196 P3 | ecosystem: Host-associated > Arthropoda: Insects > Digestive system > Gut ...
GAGGCTTGATGGTTTTTCAGGGCACTTTTATTACGGATTATCCGCTTCTTATGGCCGGGCTTACGATAGCAACCATACCTATAGTCATTGTATATCTTCTCATGCAGAAACATATAGTTAAAGGTATTGCCGCCGGCGCTTTAAAAGGGTAAAACTATAGCCGATTAACTTAATGCGGATATGTTTATCAGCAATATTTTTCGAGGAAATTTTGCTTTTTTTATGACGCGCATGCCCGAAGGTATGTAAGGAATAAAAAAATCAAAGTTTGCCGAAAAACAGAACTGAGAAATATGACTGCGTTAAGTTAATTGACTATAGAAGTTTAGACGGCTTATGAGGTATTATTTTGCCAATATTAACTGAGACGGAAGAGATAAAATATGATTTTATATTTTCAATGGGAGAAAGATGTCCCTGCTCAGTTTTGCTAAGGTCTGTTTTTTTACAGACATTCTCTAACCCTCTTGACTGGCTGAGCGGATCGTCATTTGCTTCGCGTTTAAATTTAGTCATTACAAAATTTAAAGATTTTCTCAATATAGAAGATTTAGAATATGAGACATGCGGCTCCAAATGGGACATATATTCCAATAAAAAAAGCGGAGTAGTTTATTTTCATGATTTCCCTGCCGGGGAAGACATGGATACCGCTTTTATTAAAGTAAAAGAAAAATATGACAGAAGAATAGCAAGATTTTTGGATAAAATGTCAAATTCCAAAAAGGTATTAGCGGTATATATTGAATCATTCCAAACCACATCTGATATGCACAGCAATGACGAACTCATTGATGCCGTTCAAAAGATGCACAAATCATACAATACAAAAAGTATTGATTTGCTGTACATGGCTCAAGACGACTCTTTTGAAAATAAACCGGCAAAAGTTGAAAAAATAAACGGCAGCATTACTAAAATATCTCTTTTTAACAGGGATTATGAAGCTGATGCGTGGGAAATTGATTATGAAAAATCAAAAGAGTTTTTTAGGAATATAAGATTAGTGAAATAAATTTGCATTTTGGAAGTACTTAAATGCTTATGATAAATAGGAATTTCTATGAAAGTTTTGTTAACTGGCGCGTCTGGCCAGCTTGCTAAAGCGTTTATCAGATATTTTATAAAAAATAACATTGATTTTTATGCTCCGCCTGAAAATGTATTGGATATAACCAACAGGTCTAAAGTTAAAAACGAGTTCTCATCTTATAAACCCACCCATGTTATTAACTGTGCCGCATATAATTTTGTTGACGGTGCAGAAGAGTCCCCTGAAATTGCTTTTTTGATTAACAGAGATGCCGTTGAGATTTTGGCTGAAGAAAGCAATAAAGCCGGAGTGTATTTTGTACACTATAGCACAGGATATGTTTTTGATGGTAAAAAAAATGACTTTTATGTCGAAGAAGATAAAACTTTTCCCTTAAGCAAGTATGCTCAAAGTAAATATGAGGGAGAACTGAAGGCGGCTCTTGCCGACAAATATTTGATATTTAGATTGAATTGGGTTATAGGCGAAGGGACACAGAATTTTTTATATAAACTGAAAACATGGGCGCAATTTTCTTCAGTGCTTAAAATTGCGTCTGATGAAGTAGCAGTTCCTACTTTTACTTTTGATATAGTTGACGCCAGCATGCAAGCTATTAAAAAGGAGCTTACCGGCCTGCATCATTTTGCAAATTCAGGAAATTCATCGCGTTATGCGCTGGCAAAACATTATGCAAAAATCAAAGGCATAAACAATAGTATAATTCCGGTTACTTCAGAAAGTTTCAATCTGAAAGCAAAAAGACCGTTATTCTCTTCATTGTCAAATTGTTTGATATCGTCAAAACTTGGAATGCAAATACCTGACTGGGAAGAATCAATGAAAAAATACTGCGAAGAGTATGACAAATAAAAGGAAAATATGGAAAATAGAGCAGACGAGCAAAGCACTTTAATAAAGTGGTATGGAGAGATAAAAAAAGCAAAAAATTATTCGCGAATGTTTTTTACGCTTATAATAAGCTCATTTTTTCTTTCAATACTTAGTTATATGTTTCCTCTTTATTTCAGTTTAATAATAGATAATCTTATCCTCAGAAACGACTTTATAGTTTACTTTATTATCGTATTAAGTTTGATTACCAGCCTTTTTATGATAATCCTTTCTTTCCTCAGAGCTTACATGCAGGGATGGCTTCATAACAGGTTAGTTTTAAATTTCAGAAAAGAGTATTATGAACACTTGCTTAAACTGCCTATAAAATTTTTTACGGATTTTCCTACAGGTAAAATAACTCAGCGTTTGTTTGACGATGTTGAAGCGGTTTCCGGCACTATTGTCGGAGCTTCAGTGGGGATTTGTGTCGAGATGACAAAAATAGTGATGATTTTTGTTATTTTATCATTTGTGGGCTGGAAGTTTCTTCTTATTTTTATTTTGATGGCGTTTTTTTATGTTATAAATATACTTTTTTTCAAAAAACCTATAGAGAATTTATCCCGGGCGGTCGGGGTTAAAATAGGGGAACTGTACTCTAATATTTATGATGTCATTCCGGGTATTAAAGAGGTTAAAAATTATACGGCTGAAAAATACGAAAGCAAGGTTTTTGTAGGTAATAATTGCGGTTTATTCCGCGCCAAAATGAAAAGTTTTGTGATATCAAATACAATGGCCATGATAGCTGACTTTATACCGGCTGTGGGAATATGCTTTGCTTTTTTCTTTGCGGTGTTTGAATATAAAGACGGAAACTTGTCTTTGGGCTTTTTTGTGATGGTTTTAAGTTATTTACAGATGCTGAAAGCTCCTATTGAAGCACTTGTTTCGGTTGTTACGACTTTGAAACAGGGAAGGCCTGCGATTGAAAGGATAGAAGAGATTACAGGGCAAAAGACTGAAGATGCAAGTATGCAGAAAGGTTTTTATTATGAAAGCGGAGAATCATTTATTCCGAGAATAGAGTTTAAAAATGTATTTTTTTCTTATCCGGGTACAAATATTAATGTTTTGGAAGATATAAATATGACTATTGAAGAAGGAAAAACCGTTGCAATAGTGGGTCATACCGGCGCAGGTAAAAGTACAATAACTTCCCTGATTCTTAAATATTATCTTCCCATATCCGGTAACGTATTTGTCTCAGACAGAGATACTTCAAATTTTAAAGCAAGAGACTTGAGAAGCCACGTAGCGGTTGTCCCGCAGTATCCCCATATTTTTTATTCTACGATAGAAAAAAATCTGACATATGGGAAAAAGATTTCTGCCGAAAAACTGACAGAAGTATGCAAAAAGATACGTCTGCATGATTTTATACAGACTTTACCCATGGGATATCAGACTATTTTGGGTGAAAACGGGGTTAAGCTTTCCGGAGGCCAGAAACAATTGGTTGCTATTGCAAGAGCGATGATTAAAAATCTTCCCATATTAATATTGGATGAAGCGACATCTTCTTTGGATTCAAAATCTGAAACAGTTGTTAAAGATGCTCTCAACCAACTAATAAAAAATAGAACGACAATTGCTATAGCTCACAGACTTTCAACAATTATTAATTCCGACGAAATTATAGCAATGGAAGGCGGGAGAATCAAAGAAAAAGGCAAGCATGAAGATTTACTTAAAATTGACGGCGTATATTCAAAGCTTTATAAAGAACAGTTCAAAAAAGAATATGTGAAAGACATTGAATACAAATAAAGGGTTATCATGTGGTTATAAAAAAAATTAACGATGTAATATTTATGATTAATATTTTGTTTATAGCGGCTTTTATTGCCGTTATCTTTGGCGTATTTCTTTTTAAAATGAATTACTCTGTAAAAGCTGACGGTATCGTTGAACCTCAAAATCAAACTTTGGTAAAGGCTCCGATCAGCGGGCTTGTAGAAGAAATATATGCTGAGGAAGGCAAAACAATTGAGAAAGACAGTCCCATGTTTTTGATAACAGGCGCAGAGGTGGAAACTGATAATAAAATAATAATGGAAGATTTTAAGCTTAAAGAATATATCCATAGCAATATAAAAAAACTTTATGAGGAAGGGATTGTTTCGAAAAGAGAGTTTCTTGAAGTCGAAAGAGATTATGTTACGGCAAAATTAAGAAAGGAGCAAATATCAAAAACTATTGTTAAAGCTCCAAGCGGCGGATTTGTAATTACCAATAGCGAACTCAGTCTTAAAAAAGGAGATTATGTTAACAAAGGAGATTTGCTTGCTAAAATTTCCAATCTGGAAAGATATACGGTTAAGCTCAATGTTCAGGAAAAAGACATATATAAAGTAAAAATCGGTCAGAAAGTTGTCGTGCAGATAAAAGGCTTTTCAAGTTACAGATATATCCACAAAGGGGAAGTTATAAAAATTCTCCCTGAAGGAAAAATTGATGCCGAAAACCATAGGTTTGTATTTGAAGTTATAGCGCTGATCACGAATGTTTTAGATTCCAAAGAAGAAATACATCATATAAATATTTATCCGATGATGGGAGTTAAAACAAAAATAGTATATAGGCGTATGACATTTTTTGAGTATTTAAAAAGGGAAATTGTAGGTAATGAAAGCAATTAAAATTTTATTTCTTGTTTTGCTGTTGTCAGTAAACAGTCATGCCCATGCAAATTATAATGATAATAAAATACCTATGTCTCTTTCTGAATGTATTGAAATGGCATTATCTCAATCCACCCAGCTTAAGATAAAAAGATCAGAGCTTGAGCTGAGTGAACTTGAACTTGAGAAAGAAATATCAATTTTTGACCCTGTTATATGGTCTAATGCGAAATCGGTAAGGGGAAATTCAAGGGCAATTTCTATTTTGGACGGAGTGGAGTTTAACAAGCAGGACAGACTTTTTATGGATTTAGGCGTAACGAAGCAGTTTGATATAGGTACAAAGTTTGATATCTGGACAAAAACAAACTATATCGATACAAATATTGTAACGCAGATTTACAATCCTATGTTTAATTCTGAGTTTATGGTCGCGCTCAGACAGCCTATATTGAGCGGCGCAGGCAAAATTTCAACCGAATATAAGATTGAATTAGCCAAAATTAACATTAGAATACAGACAAATGAATATAAAGATATGCTGAATGAAGTAAAGAGCGACGTAAAGAAAGCTTATCTGAAATTTGCTTACTGCTATGACAATATGCGTATTGCTTCAGAGATGCTGGTTATAGCAAAATCAATAAGAGAAATTGCACGGCACAAGCTGGAAGCCGGAGAACTGTCCCGCGTGGATTTATCCAGATTTGAAGAAAGTGTTTTGGGTGAAGAAGTTACTTATCTTGAAATCGTAAAAATGTTTAACGAATCGGAAATTCTGCTTAAAAGAAGCATGAATAACCATATGTCAAAAAGCCGCTTTATTCCTTATGACGAGTATAAGCCTTTAACGATAAATTATACGGTTGATTACGCCTATCAAAATGGACTTAACAGAAATCACGAGTATTACAGACAGCAGAAAGAAATTGAAAAAAAGAAAATATCTTTGAGAGCGGCAAAAGCGGGAAATAAACCTGTTTTAAATGCCGTCTTAGAAGCCGGGATTAATGGAACGGAGCATACTTTTGCAGATTCTTATTCAAAAATGGGTAATGCGGGGCAGCATAGCTGGACAATAGGTCTTGAGTTTGCCGTGCCGGTCGGCAACCGCGAAGCCGAAAGTATATACAAAGAAGCTGTAATCGACTTAAGCAAAGAACAGCTGAAACTTGACAATTTTGAAAATGATTTTTATTCGGATATTGCCGTAAGAGTAAATCAAATTTTGTCTTTTAACGATAAAATTGAGAAAATGTATAAGCTTGACACATTGGCAAACGCAAGGCTGAAGGCTATAGAAGTGAAGTTTAGAAGAGGTATGGCTTCAAACAGCGACATATTGGATATACTCTATGAAATGAAAAAGATTAAAACTGAGTTAAGCAAAATGATTTTTGAAAATAATTTAGCAGTCATAGAAATAAACAGACTCATAGGAGAAGAAAATGATTAGCGTTGTGATACCGACATACAATAAACCGAAGTTTTTAGATATGACTTTAGGGAGCTTATCACGCCAGATATTTGAAAAAGAAGAAACGCTTGAGGTGATTGTTGCCAACAGCGGAGAAAAAGCGGAAAGCGGCAAAGTCATTGATTTTTGGTCTAAACGCATGAATATAAAATATCTGCCTATTGAAAATGCGAGCGGCAGGGCTTTTACCAGAAATTTCGGCGCGAAAAGCGCTTCCGGAGACATTTTAATCTTTCTTGACGATGATATGGTATGTATGCCCCACCTTGTACAGGCTCACATAGATGCGCATAAAAAATCAGATAATCTTTTGGTTTTAGGATACAGATACAGGCTTGAACAACCCCTTACGGAATTTTTTAATTATGTTAACGGCGCAAAAGCTGCGGAAAATCTTCACCATATAGCGCTTTTGCCTTCAGTTCTTGATGAAAGAGATGAAGTGTATAAAATGTGTAATGATGATATTGAAGATTATTACGCTCCATGGGCTCTTCTTTTTTCAAACAATTTTTCCGTAAGAAAGAAACATCTTGAAGATTTTGACGATATTTTTCAGAGAAAATGGGGTATTGAAGACGTTGAACTCGGTTTACGTTATTATAAAAAAGGTCTTAAATATGTTCTTGCCAGAAAAGCGGAAGCTTATCATCTTCTTCATACTGCAAGCTGGAAGAGAAATTTAAATGATTTAAAAGACAACCTTGAACTGTTTTACAAAAAATTTCCTACGTACGAGGTTGAAATGTATGTTGTTCATTTGAATGTAAGCCTTAGAACCTATATGAAATGCATAAGAACAATAAAATTAACCGATAAATTTGAAATTAAAGATAAAAAACTAAAAGAGCTTACGGCTGATTTTTATGAAAAAAATATTAAAAAAGACGACAGCATATTCATAAGCGGAATGGAAGATAAAGATAATATTGCCGCCGTTATGAAAATAACGGATTCCGTAATATATTCGGATGTCAAAGCAGGCCTGAAAGATCTCGGAAAAAATTGTACCCGGCTTATCGGTGTAAAGACGGAATATAAAGACAATCAGTTTAATTCCGTTATTATCGGGCAGCTCACCGCGGGAACCGTAAATAAATTTATGCCGATTCTTATAAGGGAAGCGTATCGAGTAGGCAAAAATGTTTTATTTGCGCTTACGGTTCAGGATTTAAAAACGCTGCTTTTTGAATTCTTTTCCATAGAGGATTCCATAGATTACAGGCAAGAGCTCATAGAACTCCTTGAGTTTCAGGGTATGTCCAGATCCGAAATGCATATTGAAGAGAAAGACAGCGTATTTTTTGTTAAACTGGCAAAAAACGACAGCCGCGAAAGAAAAAGCAGAGATATAAATATTGAGTTTTCAATAGACATGGACCACCCGCATGAAAGAACGATATCCGCTTTGGAGTTTGCCTTTGCGCTTATCCGGCAGGGCGTAAACATTCAGGCGCAAAACCTTAAAAAGTTTATGAAATACATAGATTTTGATATCAGTAAAAAATATGTTGATATTGAAGGTTTGACTGAAGATGAAAAGAACATGGTCAAAAAGATGTTAAAAAACGATTTAAAACTTTATACTGACAGTTATTTAGAGCTGCCGGTTGAAGTGTATGAGAATTTTACTCCGAGGCTGTTGGGGCGTTCCGACGGCGCAGGTTTTCCTCTGACGGAAGCAATGCAGCTTACGAACGCTGAGATGGAATTAACATTTCATTCTTCGGAATTTACTAAAGAAAATTTTAAAAAAGTCGGCGGAGATCCGAACTTATCGTACGTGGTACCTATGGGTGTGAGTCCGGATATTTACGTTCCGTTAAAGAATAAGACAAAAAATAATAAATTTACGTTTATTGCCATGGGAACGCCGATGAAGGATGGCGGCTTTGATGACATACTTGAAGCTTTTTCTTCTGTTTTTACAAAAAATGATAATGTTGCGCTGCGTATTTATTTTGAATGTCTGCAGGAACCGTACCAGAGAGGTTTTTTTCATAGAGATACAAGCTATGACAGTTACAGGAAAACCTATGAACTAAACAAGATGATATATTACTCAAAGATGAGCAGATATAAAGAAAAATATGAAAACGGCGAGCTTGATATAAAAATAGATATTGCCAATTTGAATTCAAGAAAAAACGTAAAACTTTTCCAGGAGTGCGACTGCTTTATTAGCATGTACAGAAATGATTTTTCAGGTCTCAGTCTGCTCAAGGCCATGTCCTGTGAAAAACCGGTAATAACAATGGACAGATTTCTGCCTGAAAATATGTGCACGCCTGATAACAGTTATACCGTAGATTCTACTTTTGTCGCGGGATATGAGCATGAATATTATTATTACTCGGAGTATATGCTTTGGATAAGACCGGTTATAGAAGAATTAAAGAAAAAGCTTAGAGAGGTTTTTGAAAACCAGAATGAGGCTGAAAAAAAAGGTCTGCGGGCAAGAAAAGGTGTTTTGGATAAATGGACTTGGGATTACAGCGCAAAAAAAGCCGTCGAGAGTATATTGGATTCTTACGCAAAAAATAAGAAATGAACGGAGTTTTAAATGTTTAGCGCGGTCGACAGATATAACAAAACTCATTATCATGATCGTTTCTGTAATGTTCCTTTCAGAAATATGGTTTTAAAAAGTAACGGAGATGTTTGTTTCTGCTCTTGGTCATCAATGCACGTTTTAGGCAATATTTTTAAAACTCCGGATATATACAACAATATTTGGAACGGAGATGCCGCCCGCATATTCAGGGAGTCAATCTTTGACGGTTCTTTTAAATATTGCGGAGATTATTGCTGCCACCTTATTGAAGGAACAGGCCCTGTGCAGATAAATGGCTCTGCCAACAAACTTATGAACGATTACTTTACGATGGGCATAAACAGTAATGAAAAAAGATATATTAAGGATAAATCGGCATTTGTAAAAAATCCTCCGATGAATTTAACTCTTTCAACAACGTCTTCATGCAATTTAAGATGTTCTTCATGCAGAGACCTGGTCAGCAAAGACCCGAAAACCAAAGATGAGATGGATTTATATGAAGCAAGAAGAATGTCTTTGGTTGCTGACGCCGAAACGATTTTTTTCGGTTCGTACGGAGAGATAACGGTAAACGAACTTGACACTAAAATGTTATTTAGTTATTCCTCAAAAGAACTGCACAATATAAAAAGAATTATTTTGCAGACTAACGGAATACTTTTTACTAAAGAGTACTGGGATAAAATAACGTTTTTTATAAAGAAAAAAATCTCTTCTATAGAAATTTCGGTAGATGCTGCCACGGAAGCAACGTACCGGCTTAACAGAAGGGGCGGGGACTGGAAAAAGCTGTGGGAAAATATAGAGTTTTTGTCATCGCTTAAATATCCGTGGCTGCAGCTTAACTTTCTTGTACAGAAGAATAATTACAAAGAGATAGTACCGTTTATTGATCTTGCTAAAAAATACAATGCGGCCGCGCATTTTCAGCTGATATATAACTGGGGAACGTATACTGACGAAGAGTTTAAAAAAATAGATATTTTAAATCCGCTGCATCCGGAGCATAAAGAACTTATTAAATTGCTGTTGTGTAAAGAGTTTGCTTCAAAAACCGTTATTAATGATCTTGCTCTGGGGAAAGAGTTTGACGATGAACTGTTAAAATATAAGAGAGACGAACGCGCTGAATTTTCCATACCATACATTATATACAGCGGCAATGTCGAAACAAGTTATAACCTTATGGGCAGCAGCGACGGTTCGTCATTGTCAATAGATGATAACTTTTGCGAAAATGGCAGTGTTTCAAACGTTATGAAAGTACACTGTGACGGAAATGAACTTTGGAACGGGATTTTCTTTCTTGCTTCGGGAATGTTCGGGTTAAATGACAGAAACAGAAGCATAAAAATTAAAGGAGCGTCAAAACTTGAAGCTGTTATGAAAGCCTCCCGCGAGCTGTATCTTAACGAAATGGGGTTTGGCGAAATCACAGATTCTTCAAATATAAGAATGAAAGGCGTTAGGCTTGAAACGGAGTATAAAAAATACGAATTTGATCTTTCCGGAAGAAATTTAGACGATATAAACGGTCTGTTCTTTTTTTCAAAAACAGCTGATTTACCTTGGGACATCTATATTAAAGAAATAATAATATACTGATAAGATAAGAAAATAAACTATCCAATTGCGGTAAAGCCTTAT
>Ga0099364_10015030_pt1 | contig 10235 bp, 6 predicted proteins | sample TergutTh196P3_FD_73070 | JGI IMG/M metagenome (GOLD analysis project Ga0099364, IMG submission 73070) | Microcerotermes parvus P3 segment gut microbial communities from Pointe-Noire, Republic of the Congo - Th196 P3 | ecosystem: Host-associated > Arthropoda: Insects > Digestive system > Gut ...
AACGAACCGACACTGATAGCACCTGCCCCTAAAGCGGCTGATTTAATAAAATTTCGTCTGTGCATAGTATATTCAATTACGAATTACGAATTACGAATTACGAATAATCTTCAATTTTCAATTGTTCTCCGGGTGAAGAATCACTGCGTCTGCAAAAAGCGGGCCTGTTGATTTTCCACCATTGACTGTAATGCTTGCCGGCTGTCCGGGTGCAAACTCATAAACCCCCAGGTCTTTCCAGCTGTTTCCCTGTACGGAGGCATCTCCTGCTTCGCCCGGATCGAAGACCGCTTCGGTCATACCGGCAGCCGACAGGATGTCAATCGCTATCTTGACGGAAATGTTACGATTGGCCTGCACGGGACAGTGATAATAAACGCGATATTTCCCGGCTACGCGTACTTCGGGTATAAAACGGAAAAAATCGCCTTTTTGTGCGTTGGAACAAAGCATATAACCGGTTTTGTAATGCCCTCCCCGGCTCAACTGCCAGTCGCCGGCATTTTCTGTCCGGCCGGTATCCGTATCATCGACAAGGATTTCGGGTGTCGATCCGTCGAGTAAGGGATCGGTCTCCAGTATCTCTTTCAAACGGGCTACATCAACATGATGTACGCCCGTGTTGCTGTCGATGGATAGACACGCTGCTATTCCTGCCGATTGCCCCAGTACCATAAAAACAGGCTCCATCCGGATTGAGCCGAATGCAATGTGAGACGCCGAGAGGCAAACCGGCACCAGCAGGTTCGTGCATTCGTTCTCTTTCGGAAGTAATGCCCGGTAGGAAACCGGATAAGGACCGGCAACGCCAATTTCGACGTTGCCTTCATTTTTCACCATAGCCTTACCATCCTTTTGAATCACAATACGTTGACAGTTGTGCGAATCCATGCCGTACGACGCCATTCCGACGCCATCCGTCACCGTTTCCGTTCCCGTACAGTGGGCTTCGGTCATCACATAATCACCCACCATTCGCCGCGCTTCCCTGACATAAAGCTGGAACGTCCAGTTGTCATTTTCGGGATATTCGTCTTTTGGGTATCCCCACTGCGCGACAAAGTCCTGCAAATGCTTCGGTACCCTCGGATCGGTAATGTAAAAATACAGCAGTCCTTTGGTGTAATCCAGATGGTCCCTGAAAATACGCTCCCGCTCGCCATAACCGGCTTCGGGGTAGTTCAGACTGGCGCCGATCATATCCGTCGAAAAAGCGCCGCGGTTGTTGACGTCGGTTTTGTTATTAGGCATCATGCTCCAAATAAAATATTGACTGACAGGCCAATCGCCTGGCTGCGCTTCAAAAAGGCGCGCCAGCAGTTCGTAGTGTCCGGGGTCGTAATTATCGGGTCTGGTAATCGGTATCCTGTTTTCAGGAACATTCGTCAGGCAGATACGGAAATTATACGCCTGGGGTATATTATCGCCTGTACCGTCGGGCTGGAGCGTCGCGTCGCTGATCCCCCATAACAGTCCGCTTGCAGGGTCGCCGGGAATCACATACGGGTCGACGCCATCCGGAAACTGATGAAAACCGGATAACTGGCGATATTCGGGTAGCTGGACGCCGTTCCATGTCTCATTGTACAGGCTGTTGCTTTCACGGCCTACGGTATAGGTCACTCCGGCGTGCGCCATCAGGTCGCCTTCATACGTGCAGTCTATATACTGTTTAGCACTGATGCGAATCCGGGGCGCCGTTACAGGCGACTTCGCATCTTCCAGGGTGATATGTGAAATCGTTGCGCCATCCATAGACGCCGCTATAATTCGTTTTTCGTATAAAACGTCCAGTTGTGCTTCGTTCACATATTGGTGCATGATTTGGGCGGCTACGCGCGGTTCGAATGTCCAGTTCTCGAAGTTTCCGTAATAACGGCCCAGACGTCGGTAAAAGTCGCGCGACAGGCCGGTAATGGCATATTTGTTGCCGATATCGGTAGCGCCAAGTCCGCCGGCAGTCAGTCCGCCAAGGTATCTGCCCGGCTCGACCAGTATCACACTTTTACCCATCATTCTGGCCGAATAGGCAGCGATAACGCCCGCCGCTGTTCCGCCATAGACACAGACGTCAGCTTCCCTGACCGAAGGCACGTTTGATTGACAGGCGTTGAATACAAGCGCTGCAATGCAACCTGCAAGAACCGTATAAAATAAATTTTGCTTCATGGAATACGGATGTTACGGATACTGAATGACTTCTACGGTGAAACGGAATGATATACTCCCTTCCCACCACATGTTAAAATTGGTTCCCCATAAGTTGTTGATCAGACAAAAATGAACGCCTTTACTTAAGTCGGGCAACATCAGGGAATAATTCAACATGTTTCGTTCGCCGATAACCACCAAAGGCGCATCGGGTGATGTTATCCTGACCGTTCCCCTGTCTGTAATGATGTCGATAAAGTTGTCGATGGCGTGCATTTGGCGGTTACCGCCCGGCACCACATCCGAGACATCAACCATGAAACCCGTTTTTTCGGCAAGGATACGCTGTATGGCTGACGGAACGAACGACAGCATATAGGCTTCGGGTAGCCTGACCGCCGGTTTGTTGACAAATGTCACTTTCATATCCAGCTTATCGCCCGTAGCCGGTATCCCATACTCAACAGTCACAGATTCGGGAAATACCCTCGAATCAATATCCGGGTTCTCCGGGAATTGAAGTCCGCACTGGATGATTGTCCGGTCATTGCTTTTTGTCACCCTGCTGTTTTTTACGGAGGCGAGCGTCTGCGCGTTTTTCGCTTTCGAACTGTCTAATCCCGGCTTGCCAAAATCACCCAGCACCCAGCTCGACTGATGTCTCGAATAGTTATTCCGGTAGTTGGCATAATCCTCAAATGAAAAAGCCATATAAGCCAGTTCGCCCATCATCACTTCCGTTCCTCCGGCCGTCACCGTCAAAGCGCCGTTACCGTTCAGTCGGGAATCACGGTCGTTGCCGGTGACAGTTAATGGCGTGGGTTTTTCGATTTCTTCCAGTACTTTGCGGGCTTCCGCCTGTAAGGCAGCCGGCAAAAACGCTACCGCTTTATCCACATTTTCGTCCACTTCGGCCCATGACTGTTCAATGAACCTGAACGGTTGTGTGTTGCGGGCAGCGTTGAAAGCATCCACATCATACCTGTCCCAGTTTTTCAGATGTGTTTTGACGTCTAAACCCCAGGTATGCTCGGCTACTAAACCTGATTTGACGGCAAAATCAACTGTTGAGGGACTGTTTGCATCTATTTTGCCGGTTTGCAGCCACTGGGAATAAAGCCTTGACAAAGCCCTGTAACGCGCTATCCGCAAAGGCGAACTGCCCATGCCATAAATCCAGGTGTCGCCTATCTCCGAGGTGATCACCGGTATCCGGTTGACCATTGTCAGGAGGTCGGCGGCAACCTCGTTCAGTGAAGTAGCGGCAACCCTGGCATTGGGATATGCAGTCTTTGCCGCCGCATATATTTGCCTGATTCCTTCAATGGAATGGGGGCCATGATTGTCGCCTGTAAAATTGACGGAGACAACCGTCTCGCCGTCGGGAAGAATCATATCAGCGCCATAGTCACCCTGCACCACCAGGATGATTTCCTTCCCGTCGGTATTGCGCCACCGGCTGACGGGCGGCACAACAGGAAGAGCCGACGACGAATTAATCCCGATATGCAACATCCTGATTCCGGCGTCGAACAGCGGTGATACAATGCTGCGGGTGTGACCGGGTACATCAGTCATCTTGGCGGCAATGGTCTTTTTCCCGAACCGCCGGTCTAATTGTTCAGCCCGCTTCAGGCAGGCGGCAAACAAGTCCCGGCTCATCATTTCCGATTCCGTTGTATAGGGCACGCCGTTCCACACGATGTCGCCCCGCAGGATCGCTGCCTCGAACTTTTTCAAATCTTCGGGCGACGCCTGCTGCAGGTATTCCCAGACCAGCCATGAACCGGTTGACCAGACATAACGCTCCTCCGCCTGTTCAGTCTTGAGCTGTTCAATGATTTTAAGCGTGTTGGGGATAAATTCATCAATATACTTTCGTTCGACCTTCGAACTCAAATCGGTAAACCCAATATCGAGATGGGTTTTAAAAATCAGGTGAACTTTTTTTATTTTTGCGTTTGGCTCCTGTGAAAATAAACTGGCAGCACATAAAGAAGCTATGCAAATCATTGTCAATACGCTGATGATGCCGTGGCTGCGGGCGGCGACATTTTTTACTCCTTTCTTCATCTTTTTAAAATTTTTGACAAAGATAATCTTTTTTTAGAAATCCGTCAGCTGTTCCAACGATTTTTTTCGAAAATCTCTTTTATCTTTTTAGTCGCGATAGCGATCTGCGCTTCCACCGTTTTACGTGAAAGCTGAAGGATTTGCGCTATCTCCCTGTATTGAAGCTCGTCGCTGAAATACATACGGGAAATCATCCGGCAGCGTTCAGGCAGCTGGTCGAAGCACTGTTGCAGCCGTTCGCGGAACAGTTCGCGGTCGATCATGTCGTCGGCCGCCGGTTCGGGCGACTCCACTTCCAGTTCGTACACGTTGATGTCGTCTTGCGAACGGATGGGGTTCTCCCGCTGCAGACAGTTGATGGCCCGGTTGTGAACTGAGGTGTAAAGAAACGAACGGATATTGCGTTCCGGCGCCAATTGTTCGCGTTTCATCCATATATTAAAAAATACATCCGATACGGCCTCTTCGCTTCTTTCTTTCGATCGGACGATCAGAAAAGCAAACCGGCATAACCGCTTATAATACATCTTGAATAAACATTCAAAAGCCCTTTGGTCGCCTGACGATATCTGACGAACCAATTCTTCTTCAATATTTTTGACGGGTACAAGCGGCATTTTATTTTAAAAAATTGAACTATGCAAAGGTATGGATTTTTTTGATTTTTACAAAACTTTTCGTATTTTTGCGGTCTTTAAATAGTCGGATAAACAAAACATTTTCTAAGTATTAACGTATGAATAATTATTTATGGTATTTAACAGGCGGGATTTTATTAAAACAGGAGGGCTTATGTTAGGATCGTTGGCTACTCCATCAGTGTTTACTTTATGCAAAACCGACGCGACAGGCGCTAACGCTGCGACAAAGGATATTGCGATGAATCATTTTGGCGTGACCGAAAACCAGCTTAAAAAGGTTTTATCGGCTGCACTGGAAAAAGGGGGTGATTATGCGGATTTGTTTTTTGAACACTCTTTTTTAAATAACCTCGTCCTGATGGACAAGGAAGTGAACCGCACCTATTCGAACATTGACTTCGGCATGGGCGTGCGCGTGGTCTCGGGCGATCAGTCCGGATATGCCTATGTTGAAAATATTACGCTCGACGAAATGCTGAAAGCCGCACGTACGGCAGCGCGTATTGCTAACGAAAACACAACCAGGTCGCCGGTCGGTTTGACCGACGTTAGCGTAAAAAACAGTTTGTATCAGGTGACAACGGCCTGGGAAGAGATAACGGTTAAGAACAAGATACCTTATCTGCAACAAATTAATGACAAACTGTTTGCCGCCGATAATCGCGTAGTCAAAGTAACCGTCATACTCAATGACAACGCCTCGCACATCATGTTCATCAACTCGGAAGGGCAATTTTACTATGATTATCGACCGATGGTCGTGTTAGGGGCGCAATGTATCATGGCCGAAGGTAGCCGTATGGAAAGTAATACGTGTTCGCGCTCCTTTCGCATGGGCGCCGAATTTCTTACCGACGATCTGACGGATAGCGTCGTCAGGGAGGCGATCAGAAATACCTCCATCCTGTTCGAGGCCATCAAACCGAAAGGCGGTGAGATGCCTGTCGTGATGGGTGCAGGAGGGGCGGGCATCTTGCTTCATGAAGCGATAGGTCATGCTTTCGAAGCGGACTTCAACCGGAAGAATACCTCCATTTTCTCGGATAAACTGAACAGTAGGATTTGTGATGCGGATATTAACATTGTTGACGACGGAACAATTCCTTTTAACCGCGGCGCTGTCAATATTGACGACGAGGGTATCCCGGGTCAAAAGACGTATATCGTTCGCGAAGGCATACTTGCCAATTATCTGCACGACAGGATCAGCGCCAGGTATTACAGGGTCGACCCGACCGGTAACGGACGGCGCGAATCGTTCCGGCACATACCGATCCCGCGCATGCGTGCAACCTATATGGAAGCCGGCAAATACAGCGAAGAAGAAATCATCGCTTCCGTCAAAAACGGCGTTTATGCATCCAATTTCGCAAACGGTGAGGTACAAATAGGCGCCGGAGATTTTACATTCTATGTTAAAAACGGGTATCTCATCGAAAATGGCAAACTCACCCGACCCGTCAAGGACATTAACATCATCGGAAATGGCCCGGTTGCACTGGCCGACATTACGATGGTCGGCTCAAATTTTGAAATGGATGAAATGTCGGGTACCTGTGGAAAAGACGGACAGGAGTGCCCGGTGGGACTTGGCATGCCGTCGGCTTTGGTCGGCAAACTGACTGTGGGAGGGGAAAGTTGAAGTCAATTACGAATTATGAATTACGAATTACGAACTGAAAACTACAAACTGAAAACTACAAACTGAAAACTGAAAACTGAAAACTGAAAACTGAAAACTACAAATGTATGATAAATAATAAACAAAAAGAATTGGCGCAATGGGCGATGGAGTATGCGCTCAAAAACGGTTGTCAGGCTGCACGTCTGAATTTGCACAACAACTCGAATACATCGTTTGAGGTTCGTAACATGAAAATCGACAGCCTCAAACAGGCTTCCGAAAGCGGTCTGGCCATCCAATTATTCGTTGATGGCCGTTATGGCGGCATAGCAACCAATCGCTTAGACAAAAAAGAGTTGGAACTCTTTATAATGAACGGCATCGAATCCATCCGTTATCTTGCCGTCGATGAAGCGCGTATGTTGCCCGATGCCACGTTATATTATAAAGGGGGCGGTACGGATTTACAACTCTACGACCCAAAGTTTCCAAAAATCCAACCCGATGACAAAGTAGCCCTTGCCATGAATGTATGCAATGAAATCATGGGTAGGGACGAGCGTGTCGTCTCTGCGGAATCGTCCTATTCCGATGATGACCATTTCAATTACAGCATAACAAGTAACGGCTTTGAAGGCGAATCGTCTTCTTCACATTTTACGCTTTTTGCTTCGGCCATCATTAGGGGCGAAGGCGATGCGCGCCCAAGTGCATGGTGGCACGAATCATCCCTGTACTATGACCGGTTGATAAAGGACGGCATTGGGCAAAAAGCCCTGGAGCGAGCATTGAGCAGGTTGGGACAGACGAAAACAGCATCCGCCAAAATGCCAATGGTCGTAGATTATTTGGTATCAAACCAGTTGTTGTCGCCTGTCATAAGTGCAATCAACGGCGCTGCCATACAGCAACAAAATTCGTTCCTGCTCGACAGGATACAACAAAAAGTGTTCAATGACCGCATGACAATAGTCGACGAGCCTCATTTGATAAAATCACCGGGCGCACGTTATTTTGACGGCGAAGGTATAGCCACGAAAAAAAGGAATATCTTTGATGCAGGCGTACTGAACATCTATTTCATTGATTCTTACAATTCAAACAAGTTGAATATGCCCATAACTGTCGCTTCGCCGTCCATCCTGACGATGTCCGGCGGAACGAAAAACGCCGAAGGGCTTGCGCGTACACTCGAAAAAGGGATTATGGTGACCGGCTTTAACGGAGGCAACTGCAATCCGACTACAGGCGATTTCTCCTACGGTATCGAAGGTTTTTTGATCGAAAACGGCAAGATTACAAAACCCGTCTATGAGATGAACATCTCCGGCAATATGCTCACACTCTGGAGTAATCTTGTTGAGATTGGCAACGACGCCCGCCAGACTTCAAGACGACGCATCCCATCGTTACTGTTTGATAACGTCGATTTCAGCGGCGCTTAAATTTCACACTCATTCATTCCACAAATCCGGGACGCCGCCATGGCCGCGCGCTTTGTCGGGCGTCCGGTTGAAGGGTGGTATCTCGCCGGAATGGACGGCATACAGGCGTTTGGCCGTTTCCATTGCGGCTTCTACCTGGTATTTATAGGGACGGTCGGTGGCATCGATAAATCCGCAGTTGTAGTTTTCACCGTCGCCGCGTCCCAGCAGGTCCTGATCGCACCATTGAAAATAGGCCGTACCGATCAGGCCGGGATGCGCGTATGCCTGTTCCGTATAATAACGATAGGCCACGCCCCGCTGTTGCTGGCTTTCGACCTGCCACAACGATTGTGCCATGCCCCGGTCGACCGTGCCGAAATGGTATTCGCCGATGATCATGGGACGGCCGGTAAGGCGCAGGGCGCGATCCATCATTTCCTTGTCAGGCCTAAGGTCATAACAGTTGAAACTCATGATGTCGAACGCTTCGCTGCAGATCGCCATGAGCGATTCGTCCAATTCATTCAGGTTACCGAAACGGATGCCGAGATTCAAATGATTGGCATCGTAGCGTTTCATCGTTGTTCTTACGGTTTGCAGAAAAATGCGGAACGTGTGATGGATAAACTCTTTTTTGCGTTCGGGCGTATTACTGCTTTGCAGGAATTTTACCAGTTCGGCTTTGATCGGACGGTCTTCGCCTTCGATGATAAGATCGCACAGACGGGCTTCCTGACCCAACCATGACGGTTCGTTGGCTACAAAATAACCGACGACCCAGGGGTTGTCCCTGTTCTCGGGAAGGTAACTTTTCATGCTCGCATCCATGTTGGCGGCAAAGTCGGGCGCATACACATCGGCCAGTCCCATCAGGTTGCCGTCCAAAGCCAGTCCACGCAATTGGAGCGTATAGGGTATCCTGTTCAAGCCATACACGGCTTCGTTCGACCAGTTGGCAATGGTGTTCAGACCCCATTTATTCATACGTTTGATAACCATCTCATTGGCTTTCTCCTGGAAATTCTCCCCATAGCGGCGATAAAGATTCCACGACGTGAATGATGCGGATTCGCGCCCCCGGTTGTTCTGCCTGAATTGTTCGGGGGGCAGTTGTTTGAACATGCCTTCCCGTCGGTCCAGGTCACGGGTAGCGCCTCCGCCGCCCGGTCTGACACAGTCCACGCCATGGGAAAGGAACAGATAGCCGTCCGGATCGACAAACCACCAGCGGCCGTCAATCTGCTCCACGCGGAAAAATCCGGTACCGTTCACCTGTTTTTGTCTGTAACCGCCATAACGCGAATAATTATATTCCGAAACAGCGTTTTCAACATCTTTGTCCTCGGCCCTCCATGCTGCCTGCAACTGTTCGAGCGAATAAATTTTGTCTTCGTACTCCACGAGGTTATGTTGCCCAAACTCATCTACCGCAGGAATATCTTCCAGATAGGCGTCACCCGGATCATCTACTGCAAGGGTGATCGAACGAATCTCAAGTTCCGGATTATTGATGGGGACGAGCATACGGATACCGATCGAATCGACGCCATGCAGTTCGCCGCGCCGTCCTCCCAGGTTGACCCACCCGGTATATCGTGGCTGATTGTAGGTCGCGGCCAGGTCGATGCGGGCATCGGGCAGCCGGCGATAGAATTTCAACGGGATAGCCAACCTGTTCCAGGCATTGGGCACGTAACTCGATACGCGCAACTCGTTATACCCGTAGTCGGTCGTAAAACCCACGTGGAAACGCTGAGAGGTAGTGATACGATACTCAAGTATCACAAAATTGTAGTCGTCCCAGTCACGGGGCAGGTCGGGATTGATATCCCGAAGCGCAAACTTTCGCCCGGACACTTCGTGGTTACTGTCGAACTTCACTTTGAAGCCTTCCGGTGCGGACGCACATTGCGTCATCAAAATCAGGGCTGTTACAGCCAAACTTGTCATCAGTTTTTTCATAGGTAAATTGAATAACGGAATAATTGAATAATGGATTTTTTTCATAAACACTTGGGTGTTGAGTCATGTTTTGCACTTTTATTTTGCTCCGTTAGGAGTAGAATATCGGTAGAAAAGGCATATTTTCCCACATTCATCGTCCCGTAGGGACGAAATATTGGTAGAATGCGTTTGAAACGTTATATATGGCGTACCTGAACGGCACGCTAATAAATGGTTTATATCCGGTCTTCTACCGATATGATGTCCCTAACGGGACAAAGTGCGAAACATGAGTAATTGATTAATTGAATAATTTATTCTTCGGCTTTCAGGCGACCTACAAAACGGGCGTAGGTCATGATCACAATTGGTAGA
>Ga0099364_10015031_pt1 | contig 10235 bp, 11 predicted proteins | sample TergutTh196P3_FD_73070 | JGI IMG/M metagenome (GOLD analysis project Ga0099364, IMG submission 73070) | Microcerotermes parvus P3 segment gut microbial communities from Pointe-Noire, Republic of the Congo - Th196 P3 | ecosystem: Host-associated > Arthropoda: Insects > Digestive system > Gut ...
CATATATAATATAATGTATGAATGTATGACGAGCAGGAAAACAAAAAGAAATTCTTATCGAAGAATATTTTTCAACAAAAGTTAAAGTAACTTTTGGAAAACTTGATTGATTGGAAGATAAGCCGATTTGAATAAGATGCCTTACAAAAAATGAAAAAAAATGCATTTTTTTTTCATTTTTTGTAACCTTTTTGAAACTTGTACGTATAATTAAGGAAAATAGGATAGTTCGATATTGTATATATATAACAAATCTTCTTTCTGAAATATCAAAAAATATTGAAACCATGATGGTTAAAGTAACATACGGGCATATTTTCAGATGGATAGCAACCCATCTTGTTATTCCGTTGTACTCTCCGTTTTATGTCATGGTTTGTCGTATGGCTTTCATTTTCAAAGTAAAATGGCAAGATAGCCGTATTGACTGTAACGTGGTTTGGTTAGCTTTGATGCCAACTGCTCAGAGATTAGTCTTTCTTGGCAAAAACGACTTTGAGTATATTTTGGGTGCCTATGGAGATGGAAATGGATGTTGCTATGGAGGATATTTAGCATATACGGGTAGTACCTACGATCATACTTGTGGCGTCAATCAGGCATACTGTAATGAGGCTCTAAAATTGAAACAAGAAGGTGATGACTTTTATTGTGATTGTTAAATATCTTGCGATGATTTAAATCTGTTAGTGTCATGTTGATTTTCAAGAAATTTGCTGATTAACATGACACATTTTTTTATTTTGTTGAACGATAAATTATTCAGGTATGGACAATAACAAACAAAAAATAGATGGTGCCAGTATCTTTTCAATTTGGAGGAACGTTGGGTCGGAGCTTTTTTTTCATTATTTGAGAATTGCTTTCCGCAATATACAGAAGCACAAAAACCAGACGCTGATAGGCGTAATAGGCTTGGCGATAGGTTTTACATGTTTTTCTTTTGCAACGCTGTGGATACGTTACGAAATGACTTTCGACAATTTTCACAAAAACGCCAAGCAAATGTATGTGATTTATAGACCGGCTTTTAACCAAATTAGTGGTCATAGTAAAGGTACATCAATATTAATGGCGGCTTATCTGAAAGAAACGTTTCCTGAAATTGCAAATGCCGCTTCGCTGTGGTCCTTTCGTATAAGCACGACTACAGTGGAAGACATAGAATTTCCTGCAATAACTATTGTTGCAGATTCATCTTTTCTACAGATATTTGACGTGAAAATTTTGGAAGGCAGTCGGGATTTTCTGATTCCGGGCAACAGTAGTATAGCCATTACTCGGGAAAAAGCCAGACACTTGTTCGGTAATGAAAATCCGATAGGAAAAACAATTGGAGTCAATTATTTAGGTTATCAAGATTTTACAATTAGCGCTATTGTTACGGAAATATCTAAAAAAAGCAACTTTACGTTCGACCTTATTGCGCCGTTTCGTAGTTTTAGCGTTATACAAAATTGGCAGTCTTCATCTGAAAATGTAATTATCGAATTGCTACCCGAAACTAACATAGAAGCCTTTGAAAAGAAATTATACGAACATCATACAGGCGAGGGAAGGGGTAATATTAGCAAAATGATGATAAAACCCATAACAAAAATGCGTTATACCGACCCGAACATCACAAGAGAAGTTAAATTTCAGCATATTTTGATTTTTTCCTTATCAGGTTTGTTAGTTGTTTTGTGTTCGCTGTTCAATTATCTGACCCTTTTTGTTAGCCGTTTCAGGATACGCCAAAAGGAAATAGCTTTACGAACGGTTCACGGCGCTTCAGGGTTTTCGCTGCTGACGATGCTTTCTATTGAATTTATTCTCACGCTGTTGTTTGCCGTTGTGTCAGGCTGTTGTCTTACACAAATATTGCACAAGCCTTTCCTCACATTGTCGGATATTCAAATGAACTTGCCTGTTATTTATCTCGAATCGCTTATGTATGTTGGTTGCGTTGTTTTTTTATCTCTTTTAACTTTTTGGCTGATATTGTTCATTTTCCGGCAACGTAGTTTGAATTTATCCATTCGTCAAAGCAATAAAATAATGTTCCGCAAAGTCTCGGTAGTTGTCCAATTGGTTATTAGCGTTGGTTTTGCTTTTTGCACAATCGTTATTATGAAACAATTACATTTTCTTCATCATTCCGGCGAATTGGGTTTTTCCTTAAAAAACAGGGGATCGTTAACAGTTTCAACAGATAGTGAAGCCTTGATAAATCAATTAAAACAGATACCTGAAATCATTGAAGTTGTTGAAGTAATGGGACTTTTGAGTTTGCTTCCTCCAAGCGGGTATTTGACTCGTGAAGTCAGTTCATGGGACGATAAGCCTGCCAACGCAGAAAATATTAGCTTGAGTATTATGTTTGTTCCGCCGGAATCCCTCAGTTTTTATGATTTTCAGTTAATAGCAGGCGAAATGTTTACTGACGCCGATCCGGAGTCAATGGTTTTACTTAACGAAACCGCTGTCAGAGCATTTGGCTGGCACAATCCTGTAGGCAAGCAATTCAGTGGCGAAACTTTTGGGTATCAATCATTATCGCATTTAACAGTAAAAGGCGTTATAAAACATATTTACAACTCGTTGCCAACAATTTCGGCACAGCCTGTTTGTTTTGTAAAACCTCCTCAAGAAATGGAAACGGCAAGGCAAATGCTCGGCATAAATCCAAAAACTATTCTGTTTAAATATCACGAAGGTATGTGGGAATCCTGTAAGGAAAAAATTGAACAGTTAATTGATAATTTTACTATTACAAGATTTTATAATGACGAAGAAGTGTATAATAACTTTTTGAGATCGGAGAGATCGTTAATCAAGTTACTGTCGTTTGTTTCTGCTATTTGTGTGTTGATTTGCGTGTTTGGTTTTGTTTCGCTTGTATCTCTTTCTTGCGAGGAACGCCGTAAAGAGATTGCCATTCGCAAAGTCAATGGCGCTACGGCGGTTGATATTCTTGCCATGTTTGCAAAAGAATATTTTCTGCTGCTGCTCATAGGCGCGGCTATTGCTTTTTCCGCAGGCTATTTCATTATGCAACGCTGGTTAGAAAACTACGCGATACGGACAAATATTCCCGCTTGGATATATTTGGCGATTGTTCTCGTTTTAGCATTGGGTATAGCGCTTTGCGTGGGGTGGCGGGTTTACAGGTCGAGTGTTGAAAATCCGGCGGAAGTGGTGAAGGGCGGGTAATTGAAAATTGAAATGAAAATTGAGAATTAAGAAATAAAAAATGGTAAACATTAATACAAAAAAACAAGTACAAATCCGCAATTCGACTGCCGATTTTTTAATTTTTACCCGGCAAAGCGGGGAAGATAGTATCGCAGTGCGGGTTGAAGATGAAAACGTGTGGCTTGTGAGCGAGGCTATTGCAACGCTTTTTCAAAAAACCCGTCCAACTATAGTTGAACATTTGAAAAACATATTTTCAAGTGGCGAATTAAACGAAAATTCAGTTTGTCGGAAATTCCGACAAACTGCCGAAGATGGTAAAAACTATCAGGTCAAGCATTACAGTTTAGAGGCTATCATTGCTGTCGGCTACCGAGCAGATTCGCAACGAGCAATAGAGTTTCGGCAGTGGGCGACAAATGTTTTGAGTGAATTTTCTAAAAAAGGCTATGGCGATGGAATCGGAAAAATAACGCACGAAATAGCCAAAGCCTTTGCCGAAAGCGAATTTGAAAAATATAGAATCATTCAAGATAAAAATTATCAGTCTGATTTTGATAAATTAGTGGAATCGTTAGACCAAAAATAAATAATCAAAAATTCAATCATGTTTAAACACTATCTCAAACTCGCCTTCCGCAAAATGCGGAGATACAAAAACCAGACGCTTATAAGCGTTATCGGCTTGGCGGTGGGCTTTACCTGCTTTGCTTTGGCAACGCTGTGGATTCGTTACGAAATGACATTCGACAGTTTCCACCCAAAAGCGAAGCAATTGTATGTTGTTTACACATACGATGCAAACAGTCAGACAGGTTACAGTAGAAGAACAGCCAGGGCATTGGCTACGTATCTTAAAGAAACATTTCCTGAAATTGCAAATGCTACTGCGCTTGGACCAAATTTTCGAGGTTCCACTATCACGGTAGGGGGCGTTGATTTTCCGGCAACCGTTATTTCTGTCGGAGCGGATTTTTTCGAAATGTTGGATGTAAGAATTGCAGAAGGCAGGATTTTTAACTACGACCAACTTGCTATCACACAAAAGAAAGCAACGCAATTGTTCGGAAATGAAAATCCAATTGGACAAAATGTAACGTTGTCTGGCAGTGTATATACAATTAGCGCGATTATATCGGATGTTACCCAAAAAACAAATTACCCTTACGATTTCATACAACTGTACAATATTGCAACGTGGGAAGATTTTGCGTGGAGAGGATTTATACGCCATGTAATAATTGAATTACATCCGAAAATAGACTTTGATGCCTTTGAAAAGAAACTTTATGAACATGTTATAGAACAGGATATTCGCGGGCATTCAAGAAACATTAAAATAATACCTATCACAAAAGTACGATACACCGACGATCCCGATAACGTGAGGGAAATCAAATTTCATCATATTATAATTTTTGCCGTATCCGGCTTTTTGGTAATTTTATGTTCGCTGTTTAATTATCTGTCGCTTTTTGTTTCACGTTTCCAAATCAGGCAAAAGGAATTGGCGTTGCGCACGGTTTTCGGCGCTACCGGAGGTTCGTTGCTGGCGATGCTGTCAGTTGAGTTGTTGCTCACACTGTTCGTTGCAGTGGGAATGGGGTGTTGTTTAACGTTTTTGACGCATGGTCATTTTCTTGAATTGACGGATATTCAAATGGAGTTGTCTGCTATTTACATGGAATCGCTTATGTACGTTGGCGGCGTCATTCTAATTTCCATGCTTGTATTTTGGCTAATGTTAGTCATTTTCAAGCGCCGAAATCTGAACGTATCCATTAGGCGTGGCAACAAAAAAATGTACCGAAAGGTATCGGTAGTTGTTCAGATAATTATCAGTATTGGTTTTGCATTTTGTACTGCGATTATTCTAAAACAAATGTATTTTCTGCATCATTCGGAAGAATTGGGGTTTTCATACAAAAACAGGGGTTCAATATTGCTTCTAATGGATATGGACGATACGGGAGATGCGTTTGCAAATCAGTTAAGACAAATACCTGAAATAACCGAGGTTTTTAATGCGGGAAATTTGAGGAAATTAATTCCTTATTATAATCTTTCTTTTAGAAATCAAGATATAAGTTCGTGGGACGACAAGTCTGCCGATGCTGCAAACGTTATTTTGCAACAGGTGAATGTTACGCCTGAATATCTTGCTTTTTTCGAGTTTCGGATAGCAGAGGGCGAGATGTTGACCATCGCCGACCCCGAATCAATGGTTTTAATTAACGAAGCCGCCGCAAAGGCATTTGGTTGGCACGAGCCAGTCGGCAGGCAATTTTCTGACGGCGCATACACAGTGAAGGGCGTTTTAAAAAATATGTACAACGTAGCGCCTACATTACAGCCTGAACCTGTTATATATAGAAACCTTCACCACAATAACCCATTTATGTGGCTGAATTTTGATGACGGACCTAAGAAGAGTACTCTCTATTTGTTTAAGTATCACGAAGGTATGTGGAAATCGTGCAAAGAAAAAATCGAACAGTTGATAAGTGTAAATGAATATATGTTAGACATCGGATATGACAGAATATATAATACAGAAGAAGAATACGGTGAATTACTGAAATCGGAAAAGGCGTTGATCAAACTATTGACGTTTGTTTCTGCGATTTGCATACTGATTTGCGTGTTTGGTTTTGTTTCTTTAATTTCGCTAACTTGCGAGGAACGCCGCAAAGAAATCGCTATCCGCAAAATCAACGGCGCAACGGCAGGCGATATACTTGCAATGTTTTTCAAAGAATATTTTTTATTGCTTATTATCGGCGCTATAATTGCTTTTACGGCAGGATATTTTATCATGCAACGCTGGTTGGAAAACTACGCGATACGGACAAACATTCCCGCTTGGATATATTTGGCGATTATCTGCGTATTGGCTTTGGTGATAGCGCTTTGCGTGGGGTGGCGGGTGTACATGTCGAGTGTGGAAAATCCGGCGGAAGTGGTGAAGGGCGGGTAATTGAAAATTAAGAATGTAGGTAAAATGTTGGCAATCTACGAATGTAAAAACGACCTGTTTGCGCAGTTATCTATCTCTTGTACAAAATTTTCGGGCGATTCTATATGCCAAAGAAAATACGATTTCTTTGCCAAATCCCATATATTATGCTTGTCGAACAAAAAAATAACTTCTTTTCCCGACAAATTTTTCTTATTGCGGTAGTACTCAACTACAAAAACTAAAAATGTGTTTTCTTTACTCATGATTGTTCGTCCGGAAATTCTATTATTTGTTCTTTTACCTCTGCTAAAAAAATTTGCGCAAGCGTTTTAGAACTTAAATGCCAAAGACCTGTCGCAGGATTCTGTAACTTGTCGAATAAATTCGATTTGTAAAACTCTTTTATTGCTGTTTCTTCTTGATTGTTATAAAATCCTTTTATTTCAGCAATAATTTGCGGAATGATGCAAACACCCAAAAGAGCCGATATTTGATTTTTGTCTTTCATCTAAAATTCTACTTTATACGATTTTATAAAAATTAAACTGCGCAATATCAATTCATTACAAAATACAATTTGATTAAACAGGTTCTTCACTTTGAATTTTTCTATAACGCTTTCTTTGTCCAATTGCCCCGCTTCATATAGAATTATTGTGCCAAAAACATCATCGTTGGCTACCGGACCGATTATCAAGTCATAATTTTCTCTTAATTCGACGCCTTTTCTTCGTTCAACAACGAAATTCAACCATTTTTCGTCTGGCGCATCAAATTTGAGAAAAGAAAAATTTGACAGTTCTTCGTTAAATTCATAACAATTTACAATAGGACAAAGCGTTGGACTTCTTCGTTGGCAAACCTTCACAGCAAAATCTCGTGCTTGATTTTCATTTTCGGTCGTGTAAAAACCTTCACCAAAATCGAGCGTTTTGAAACGATTTATTATTTTTGGTCGTTCTATTACAATGTTTGTGCCGTGAAATACGTTCATTTAAAACAATTATTACGATTAACCATGTATTTTTTTTCGCAAAATTACAATTTTCTCTAAACATTCAAAAATTATTGTGTATTTTTGCAAAAAATTAAATTCAATCATGTTTAAACACAATCTTAAAATCGCTTTCCGCAACATGTGGAAGTACAAAAACCAGACGCTTATAAGCGTTATAGGCTTGGCGGTAGGTTTTACCTGCTTTGCGTTGGCAACGCTGTGGATTCGTTACGAAATGACTTTCGACAGTTTCCACAAAAACGCCAAGCAAATGTATGTGATTTATAGACCGACGGGAAGTATTTTTAACAATAGCGGTTATTGGGTACTAACGGTTCGGTATCGCGTTTTGAGGCTGTACCGTAAAGATCAGACGTGCAATCAAATCTGTATCCAAAACAAATTCGAACATAAATCGCTGAATGCGCCGCAACGATGCACTCGACTTTGACTTTGTTTCAAAGGCTGACGCCAATTTTTCAAAACAAACAGTTTGCACTTTACAGAGTGCGCAGATAAACAATCCTAAAAATTTTATACGGGCTAAATTCATTTTTTCCGAAAAATTTTGACTTAATATTGAAATTAATTGTGTACTTTTGTACTCGACCTTGATATTTTTTGTATACATATAACTTATTGTAATTAAGCCACAAAGATACAAAACGTCAAGGTCTTTTCCAAATTAAAAATCAACTTTTTTTGTTGAATTTTTAATAGTTAGAAAGAAAATTTAAATTTTTGTCATGTACTAAGCCAAAAGTCGTATTTTTTTTAAAGTTCAAATAAAATTTTGGTGATTCTGATAAATAAATGTTATTTTTGCGTTTTTAAAACTCAAATTCGATATTTTTGTCGAAATTAGAGTAAACATATATTAATTAATCGCATTTTAAGTAACATTTAAGAATAAATAGTTTTGAAATTCACAGTAATAGCAGTTGCGTTTTTTCTCTTTTTTGACTTTGGCGTTAAAGCACAGGTTCAAGTAGAGCAGGAAGTTCAAGCGACAAGACCGTTCAGAATTGGAGCGGGTATAGGCAGTTCGTTTGGCGGCTACAGAGAAGAAACCGATTCGGAGATTAACAGATACTATAACGGTCTGTTTACATATCTCATAGATGGCGCCATTGAAAAAGGCGATTTTCGGCACGCCTTTAATATCGGCTTTTTTATGGGCGAAAACACGGTAGCGTCGAAATTTGAAGATAAATACGAGCCGCCGAGGTATTTTATGTACAGAGCGAATATAAAATATGCGCTCGACAAACGATTATGGGGCGATGAACGATTTCCGGGTTATTTCGGGGGCGTTTTTAGAACAGATATCTATTTTGTTTCACAAACTTTAGAAATAGCCAAATATTCGGCAATATTTTCGGTGGGCGCACATGCCACTCAAAAATGGGTCATTAATACCCAAAGCAGTCTTGAACTTTCGGCAAGCTTGCCCTTGCTGGGCTACGCAGTGCGGTCGCCTTATCCGGGAGTTGACCATATTCAAGAAAAATATCTTGTCGAAGAAACGCCATTAAAAATTTTGACTACCGGAACTTTTGCCAGTGTTCATAATTATTGGGCTATGTTTGGCGACTTAAAATATCATTATCAACTCAATCGGGCGCTTTCGCTAAACGCCGGAATGGGTTTTGAACTATCGCGTATTAACGTCCCATTGCCCAGGATAGACGCTATATTCAGAATAAGCGCCGGATTTTCTTTAACTTTTTAAAAAATAAAACAAATGAAAAGATCATTAAAAAAAATTGCAGTAGTTCCCATAATTTGTTTATTATCTGCCTGTCAAGCCTTTTTGGGTCCCGAACCGGACGACAGTCCAAAGGGCATTTTTGAAACAATTTGGAACGATTTCGATCGAAATTACGCACTGTTTGAGCATAAAAATATAAACTGGAACACGGTTTATGATTATTTTGCGCCGCAAGTAAGGCAAAATATGTCTGAAAACGAACTATTTGAACTGTGTTTCAATATGTTATCTGTATTGAACGATGCACACGTAATGCTTAATACACGGAATTATGGAAGGACGACAAGTGAGGGACCCTATTCAATGGTCAATGGACAAATTGTACAAGTAACCAAACCCGAAAGAGACCCGTATCCATTTCATGATGAGATAGTTTCAAACTACATAGACATTTTCGATAGTAATTACGGTTTTTCATACGGCAAATTTAAAACGGTAAACGCTGCTGGCTATATTCGTATTTCTACTTTTGACGGCGTAGAGGGCGTATTTATGCAAGCGGGCGATTGGACAAAAGAAATAGACAATATTTTACAACGGTTAGAAGATAATACGGACGCTATTGTTTTGGACGTCAGAAATAATGGCGGCGGTTTTCCATCGAATTTAGATCATATAGCAAGCCGTTTTGTTTCAACACAAAAAGATTACATGGAGGTACAAACAAAAAACGGACCGGGGAAAGATGATTTTTCGCCACTAATGAAGCGAACTATCAGACCATCGGCAGCCAAGAGATACACAAAACCAATATTTTTGCTGACCGACAACCGTACGGGCTCGTGCGCAGAATGGTTTACGCTCGCCTTAAAAACACAAGACCATGTAACACATGTAGGTTCAGCAACTTGGGGAATAATGTCAATGCGAATAATACGTCCTTTGATTAACGGGTGGGATTATTCGGTTTCTGTTCAACGGACATTGGATATGAACGGTGTAAATCACGAGGGAACGGGCATAAGCCCCGACATAGAAGTAGCGGCAAATATTGATTATTTTGAAAGAATAGACAGTGCGCTCGAAAAAGTTTTGGAATTGTTAAAATAAAAAAGGAAAACAAAGCGCACAAGGTTTAGTACTCATTTTTCGAGTTGTCTGTTAGCGGTTATTCTTTAGTCATTAGCAATTAGCTACCGACTACGGACTACCGACTAAAAGCTATCTTCGTCGTCTCTAATAAGGAGGTATTCCAGCCACACTTTCCAGTACGGCTACCTTGTTACGACTTAGCCCCAGTCACCAGTTTCGCCCTAGGACGCTCCTTTCGGTCGCGTACTTCAGGCGCCCCCAGCTCCCATGGCTTGACGGGCGGTGTGTACAAGGCCCGG
>Ga0099364_10015032_pt1 | contig 10234 bp, 14 predicted proteins | sample TergutTh196P3_FD_73070 | JGI IMG/M metagenome (GOLD analysis project Ga0099364, IMG submission 73070) | Microcerotermes parvus P3 segment gut microbial communities from Pointe-Noire, Republic of the Congo - Th196 P3 | ecosystem: Host-associated > Arthropoda: Insects > Digestive system > Gut ...
TATATAAAAGCCCCGCGTCCGAGTGCCTGCTCACCGCCGCGCTGACTTTCGCCATCTGCATGAGCGATATTATGCCCTCGTGCATACGCGCACCGCCCGAAGCCGTGAATATTATAACCGGCAAATTCAGTTCAGCCGCTTCCTCAAACAATCTCGTTATTTTCTCGCCCACAACGGAACCCATGGACGCGATTAAAAATGACGAGTCCATTATTCCGAGCATAACCTGTACGCCGCCGATTTTCACAAGCCCGGTTAGAACGGCTTCGTCAAGCCCGGTTTCTTTCTGCAATTTTTCTATCCTTTTTAAATAGCCCTCAAATTCAATCGGGTTAAGCGTCTGTAAATTATTATATTTTTCCTCGAAGCTGTCAGCGTCCGCAATATAGGCAAGACGCTCGTGCGCGTGAAGCCGCGTATGCAATCCGCAGAACGGGCAAACTTTCTGCATACTTTCATATTTATCTTCCGGTATTTTTTTTTGGCATTTTGCGCATAAAATATAATCCTGTATATTTTCTTCGTCGCCTTTCGCACCCGGCACAGATATATATTTCGCTTTTTTAAATAAATCGACTAATTTATTTTCCATTATATATTCCGCCTTATTTTTATTTTTTTTATCTAAAATATACTTGACATAAACATTAAAAAATGATATAATAGTAATTGCGCTGATGTAGCACAGGGGTAGTGCAGTTGATTCGTAATCAACAGGTCGGGGGTTCAAATCCCCCCATCAGCTCCACGGTTTAAAAGTCGCTCCGGCGGCTTTTTTGTTTTATCGCACTGTCAATAATTTTAAAGCCGTACTTTTTTGCTGACTCCTCGCCGCTTTTTCTGTAATATTCAGTCAGCTGCGCAGGAGTCATATTTTTGGTTTTTTCGTAAATATCAAGCCTGATTTTATTAATTTCCTGTTCAACAGGGCTAAGTTTCCTCATTATCTATCACCTCCATAGGCGAATAAATTTCAATGGCGCGGTAACCATTTAATATATTTATATTTCCGGTCGCAAGTTTTGTTTTACGTTTTACTATATGCTGGAAATTCATGCTGATTATCATATCTAATTCGTTTACCGACGCAATCGCGATATGCAAGCCGTCGGTACGGTATTTTTGCGGAATTATTCCTTCAGCTGTGTAAATATCTGCTAATATTGCGGCTTCGTCGCTAGGAGCGAGTACAGTAATATTATATTCAGAAATGAGGCTCATCATTTTATCGCGTTTTATTTCGGGAGCATTTTCTAATTCGTCAGTCACGTAAGTTGATGTGAACGCTTCATATTTTCCCGCTTTGATTTCCCTGAAAAACCCTACTGTATCGGTATGTGCAAAACCTCTGTCCCCGTCAAAATAAAAATTAAATATAGTCGTTTCAATATATATTTTTGGAACCCTCATACTAAAATTCCCCCTGAATTTGCAAACCTGCTATTATAAAATCTTTCCCGCAACGTCAAATCTTCCTGCGTTTATTATATTCGTCTATAAACCCTATATCAAAATTACCGTTCAGAAATTCTTCCGTGGACATAAGCTCGATTTGATAATCCACGTTCGTTATAATCCCGTCGAATAAATACTCGGCAAGCGCGCGCCTCATTCTTGCAATCGCTTCTTCCCTGTCCTTGCCTGAAACTATCAGCTTGGAAATCATCGAATCATAGAACGGCGGTATCGCGCAGCCCTGATATACCGCGCTGTCTACCCTTACGCCCGGACCTCCCGGCACGTTCAGTTCTTTTATTATACCCGGCGACGGCGCGAAATTTTTATCCGGATTTTCAGCGTTTATCCGGCACTCTATCGCGTGTCCCAATATTTTTATATCTTTTTGTTTAAAACTTAAAGGCTCGCCCGCCGCGATTTTTATCTGTTCTTTTACTATATCTATTCCGGTTATAATCTCTGTAACAGGATGCTCGACTTGAATCCTCGTGTTCATTTCCATGAAATAATAATTTTTATCTTTGTCTACTAAAAATTCGACCGTTCCCGCGTTAGTATATCCCGTCGCTTTAGCGGCGTTTATCGCCGACCTGCCCATTTTTCCGCGCAGTTCCTCATCGACAAATACTGACGGGGCTTCCTCGACGAGTTTCTGGTGCCGCCTCTGGAGCGAACAGTCGCGCTCAAATAAATGCACGCAGTTATCATGCTCGTCGGCAAGCACTTGTATCTCTATATGCCGCGGCTCCTGTATAAACTTTTCTATATATATAGAATCGTCCCCGAACGACGCTTTGCCTTCCGCGCGGCACATATCATACGCGTGCTTTAATTCCTGCTTGTCCGCGACATATCTTATGCCCTTGCCGCCGCCGCCGCTGACCGCCTTTATCATCACCGGATACTTTATCTTATCGCATATATCTTCGGCTTCGCGCCGGCTGTGCACGGCTCCGTGCGAACCGGGAATAGTGGGCACGCCCGATTTCGCCATCATTAACTTCGCCGCCGCTTTATCGCCCATGACCGCGATAGAATCCGCGCCCGGTCCTATAAATTTTATATTATTATCTTCGCATAATTTGACGAACGCCGTATTTTCAGACAAAAAACCGTACCCCGGATGAACAGCATCCGCGCCCGATATCTGCGCCGCCGTTATAACAGCCCGCATATTCAAATAACTGTCTTTGGCAGCCGCACCGCCGATGCATAAGCTCTCGTCCGCGATATGCGCGTGCATCGCGTTCTTGTCAGCCTCCGAATATACAGCCACGCTTATAATTCCCATATCGCGGCAGGCTCTTATAACTCGCAGGGCAATCTCTCCCCTGTTCGCTATTAAAATTTTCTTGAACATATTATCTCAACCAATCTATTTAAATTTTTATCTTGGCACGGCAAATTTTATTTTCGCGGTGCAAGCCGTTTCGCCGTCAACATACGCCGCGGCGTCCGCGACTCCGATTCCCATTTTAAATTTTTCGACCTTCACGCATAATTTTAAAGTATCGCCCGGTTTAACCTGCCTGCGCCATTTTACATTGTCAGCTCCGGCGAAAAATGCGATTTTGCCTTTATACTCGTCCATATTCAAAACTATAAAAGCTCCCGCCTGCGCCAGCGCTTCAAGAATCAAAACGCCCGGCATAACTTTATATTCCGGAAAATGCCCTTTGAAAAAATCTTCTTCTCCCGTGACATATTTCACCGCCGTCACGCTTTCTTCTTCCGTGTACTCGCAAATTTCGTCAATCAGCAGAAACGGCTCGCGGTGCGGGATAACCTCTTTTATTTTTTCCTGATTATATAACATTTTATTGTTCTCCGAATTTATTTTATTTTAAATAACGGCTGGTTATACTCTATCCTGTCGCCGTTGACCGCCATGATTTCTATGATTTCGCAGTCCTGTTCACATTCTATCTCGTTCATTATTTTCATCGCTTCAAGTATGCAGATAATCGCGCCTTTTTTGATTTTATCCCCTGCTTTTACATAAGGCTCGGCTTCCGGAGAAGCCGCCGAATAAAACGTGCCGATTATCGGCGCGTTTATAGTCTTATAGTCAGCTTCTTTAACAGCCTCGGCTGTTTCCGCACTGTTTTTCAAATCCGGCAGGTAAACCGGCGCGTTATTAATCTTAGATAATTTTATCCTGATATTCTCCCCTGCTTCAATTTCAAGCTCCGCGATGGAACTGCTCTCGAATTTTTCCATTAGTTTAAAAATATCGTCTTTTTTATCAAATAAAGCCATTATAATTTCTCCTCCTGATTTCATTTTAGTTTATTTTACCGAAAATAACGACGGCGTTTGTCGAGCCGAATCCCATTGATACCGACAGCGCGTAATCTATATTTTTTTCACGCGCCGTCAGCGGCACATTATCCAAGTCGCATTCCGGGTCCGGTTCATTTAAATTAGCGGTGGGAGGTATTACCCCGTTAATTATCGCTTTTATCGAGCATATCGCTTCAACCGCTCCCGTCGCTCCGAGCATATGACCCGTCACGCCTTTGGTCGACGACACTGCTAATTTACAGGCGTGTCCGCCGAACGCAGACTTTATCGCGAGGGTTTCCGTTTTATCATTTATTTTAGTGCCTGTCCCGTGCGCGTTTATATAGCCTATTTTAGTTTTATCAAGTTTAGCGTCGTCAACCGCGCTTAAAATAGCGTTGCGCGCGCCTTTGCCCGCAGGCTCCGGAGCCGTTATATGATGAGCGTCAAAATTCGCGCAGTAACCTATTATCTCTGCATAAATATCAGCTCCGCGCTTTTTCGCGCTTTCATAGCTCTCAAGAATTACGCAGCCCGCGCCTTCCCCCATAGCAAACCCGTTGCGGCGTTTGTCAAACGCCAGCAGAGCCTCGTTCCTGTCCGCCGCCTGCGACATAGTAGTAGAATTCTGAAACCCCGCGATAGCCGTCGGGGTTATCGCCGCTTCGCTTCCGCCTGTTATTATAATATCGGCGTAGCCGTGCTTAATCGCACGGAACGCTTCGCCGATTGCGTGCGTACTTGTCGCGCACGCCGTCACCGGGCAGAATCCGTGACCTTCAAGCCCGTATTTCATGCTGATATGCCCGGCGGCTATATTAGTTATAAGCATCGGTATATAAAGCGGCGGCACTCTTGCCGCGCCTTTGTTCCCGTTATCATTATTTATTTTATATTTTGTTATCTCTGTTTCAAGCGTTTCTATTCCGCCTATTCCGGAACCGAATATAATGCCGCACCTTTTTTTATCCAGATTTTCGCTTTTAAAATCTATACCGGAGTCTTGGACGGCTTCGTGGACTGCCGCGACAGCATACTGGGCGAACCTGTCCATTCTTTTTATTTCCCGTTTTTCTTCTATAAAAATCTCCGGGTTAAAATCTTTTACTTCGGCGGCGAGTTTAACTTTAAAATTCGACGTGTCAAACCTTGTTATAAAATCAATCGCGGTTTCGCCTTTTACTATTTTACCCCATGATTCTTTTACGTTTTTTCCTGCCGGCGTAAGCATACCCATTCCGGTAACGACAACTCTCATTAAAATTTCTGCTCCTTTTTTTATTTTATAATTTATATAGCTAAATATCTCAAATCAAATATCAGCCCTTTTTGCGTTCTTAAAATATCTTTCAAAGACTGTTCTTTTAGTTCCAGTTTACCGAGCGAGCATTTTATTTTATTCGAGTGCTGCTCTATCTGCCAAAATTCTGTTACCGCTGAGGCGGCATATAAATCCTGTAAAAACTTTCTGTCATTCGCCGTATTGCTTTTAGACCATACTTCGACTATTAAATCGGGCTGCCCTGCCGTTCTTAAATCACGGCTGTCCGTTATATATTTATTATCTTTAAATAAAAGAAAATCCGGCTGCACGTAATCAAGTTCATAAATAATAAAATCTTTAAATTCTGTTATATCCTCTATATCATTTATATTCACAAGACTTGAATCTTTCGTTTTAGACCCCCAATATACTACAGAGCATTGCTCTTGCAGCGCATGGACTTCATTATTTCTTACAAGATTAAAAATATTGCCGAATAATGACGACGTGATTTTATTATGCCTGCCTGTTGTAGACATTTCGATTAGATTATCCATGATATTAATGCCCCCTCCCGTTATAAATCCGTTTCGCATTATTTATTTTAGTTTTTCCAGAAAACTTTCAAGGTCAACACCGGCAAGCTCTAATATTGACTGCAATGTACCTTTAGCTACCTCCCGATGATTAGGAATTATCGTAATCCTTTTCCCGTTCGAATATTTTAAATGGCTTCCGTTTTGAGATACAAACTGAAATCCAAATTCTTCAAGAGTTCTGATTATTTCTCTCGGCTTAAGCACCGGATATTTTGAACCCATTTATATAGCCACTTCTAATGTAGTAACAAAAGCCGGGGAAAATACCGGTATATCTCCGTTTTCATAAAAAAGTTCCAGAGATTCCTTTAAATTTTCTATAGCTTCGACAATGCTTTCACCCTGTGAGGCAACGCCGTTTTCTATACATTTTGCTACAAACCAGTTTTCTTCCTGCACAACGGCGACGATAAAAGTTTTTTTCATGATTAAGCCCCTCCTGATAATTTTATAAACTCATGCCGCCGTCAACCAGCAAAACATGACCCGTTATATAAGCCGCTTTACCGCTGATTAAAAATTCCACTGCGCCGGCAACGTCCTGCGGACTGCCCAGCTTTTTAAGCGCGATTCGCGACTTTGACTCTTTTATATATTCTTCCGGCAGAGTATCAGTCATATCCGTCGCGATAAATCCCGGCGCGACCGCGTTCACCGTTATGCCGCGGCTGCCGATTTCTTTCGCGAGAGATTTCGTGAAGCCAATAATTCCGGCTTTGCTTGACGCGTAATTTGTCTGACCGGCGTTGCCGTAAACTCCCGCGACCGAGCTTATATTCACAATCCTGCCTTCTTTCGCTTTCACCATGTGCGGCACAATATTGCGCGACATATTAAACACGCTCTTTAGATTTACAGAAATAACTTTATCAAACTGTTCTTCGGTCATACGCATTAAAAGCGCGTCTTTTATAATTCCCGCGTTGTTTACGAGAGCATAAATCCCGTTAAATTTAACCGCCGCCTGTTTGACCGCGTTTTCGCACTCGCCGTAAACCGAAGCGTCGCTTTTTATAAACAAAACTTCCGCGCCTTTTGACCTGCAATTATTTACAGTTTTTCCTGCCTGTTCCTCCGCGACTATATCCGTGATTATAATATTATAATTTTCCGCGAGGGTTTCGGCGATACACGCACCGATACCTGCCGCCGCCCCTGTTATTAAAACTGCTTTCCTGCTCATTTTATTCTAAACCTCATTCACATATTTATTTTATTTATAAAGCCAAATATCTCTATTCTTGAACATCATAAAATCCGGCTGGACATAATTTAAATCATTTATTATTTCCTGTATAAAATAATCTTTATCTTTAACTTCTTCCGTATTCATTATCACCATTTAATAACCGCCGCGCCGTAAGCCAGCCCTGCGCCGAATCCGGCAAGCATAATCAAATCGCCTTTTTTTAATTTGCCCGCCATGTTTAACTCATGCAGCAATACCGGAACCGTCGCGCTTGATATATTGCCGTATTTCTCTATATTTATCGGCACTTTAGCCGGGTCCAAATCATATTTTTTTATAAGATAATCCAATATTCTTTTATTAGCCTGATGCAGAATAATATAATCCAAATCGGCGATTCCAATTCCTATGCGCGACGTTACTTCTTCAAGCATCTGCGGTAAAATCCTGACGACGAACTGATATACTTCGCGCCCGTTCTGCGTTATAAAGCTATTATTTATTTTTTCCGCGCCGCTTTTAAATATTTTAGTTTCCGCATCAAATATTTCAGCCGGTTCGTAAGACTTAGAATATATAGTCATGAGCTTACGCCCGTCGTTCTCGCATTTTATATAGCTTGAGAGAATACCTTGCTTTTCGTCCGATTCGCAAGCCGATAAGACAACTGCCCCCGCTCCGTCGCCGAATAATATGCAATTACTCCTGTCTGAGTAATCGGCAAGACGGTGCGTTATTTCTCCGGACGCGATTAATATATTTTTGGCTTTGCCTGATTTTATATATACGTCGGCGGTATCAAGTATAAAAGCAAACCCCGCGCAGGCGGCTGTAATATCAAAAGATGCGGCGTTCACCGCGCCGATATAATTCTGCACGAAACAGGCTGTCGAGGGATAATTATAATCAGGGACGCACGTGCTTATTAATATCATGTCTATATCTTCCGGATTAAGCCCCGCGTTTTTCAGCGCGGTCCTTGATGCTTCGCCGAGCATTTCATAATTATATTTGCGCTGTTCCAGCCTGCGTTCTTTTATTCCGGTATGCGACGTTATCCATTCGTCGCTCGTATCTATTATCTGGCTGAGCATTTCGTTATTTAAAATAAAGTCCGGTATATACATACCAGTCCCGGTAATTATACTGTTTATCATTTTTCCCCTCGTTCAAACCGCTTAATATTTTTATTAATAGCATAATTATAGACTAAATATATTATTAAATCTTGAATATTTTATGCAAAACTATTGCTAAAAATAAAATTATGCGCTATAATATATAAAAATAAATTTAAACGGCTGTAAAAAACCTGATTTAAGCTAATCCGTCTGCGGACGGCATCTGCTTTTACGAAAGGGGGAGCTTTCAGGGAGTTAAGTTTCGCAGTCGGTTATAAAAAAATATATAGAACGGAGCAAAAATTAATTATGGATAAAACAGTTTTTTTATTTACGGGTCAGGGCGCGCAGTACGCCGGAATGGGTAAAGATTTATACGACAACTTTAAAATATTTAAAGACGTATGCGATGAAGCGGGCGAACATTTAAAATATAATATTATTGATATATGCATGGACTCTGCCGGGCTTGCCAAAACGCAGACTGTGCAGACCGCGATTTTTATTATATCTTACGGCATATATAAATTATTAAATCGCGAGCCGGATTTTGCCGCCGGATTTTCGCTCGGCGAGATAACTTCTTTTGCCGTTTCAGATATTTTAAATTTTAAAGATACGCTTGATTTAATAAAAATGCGGGGGCAGGTCATGGACGCTGCGTGCGCGAATACTCCGGGCGCGATGTACAGCATTATCGGCGCGGAAGATTCTGTCGTCGAACAGGTCTGCGCCGATATTATAAATAATAACGGCGGCTATGTCATACCGGCTAATTATAACTGCCCGGGGCAGCTCGTTATTTCAGGAGAAGCCGGCGCGGTTGAATCAGCGGTTAAAATATTCGCGGAGAAAAAAATACGCGCTTTAAAATTAAACGTCGCCGGAGCGTTTCACAGCAAGCTCATGTTATATAATCAGGACGAGTTCGCCGGTTTTTTAAAAACTTTAAAATTTAGTTCGCCTGAATTAAATTTATACTCGAACGTCACGGGAGATAAATTTAAAATTAATCCGGAAGAAATAAATATATTCATGCAGGATTATATAATAAAGCAAATGTCAAACCCCGTCAGATTTAGGAGCGAACTCGAAAATATTGAAAAATCGGGCGGCGGGTTGTATATAGAAATCGGCGCGGGGAAAGTTTTAAGCGGGTTTGTCAAACGCACCTGTAAAGACTCGCGTTTTATAAATATACAGGATTCGCAGACTTTGGAGCAGGCTCTTGAAATTTTAATATAAAAAATGTTTCACGTGAAACATTTTGCGTTAAATCGTGAAACATATTTTTGGAGGTTTAATATGCGGTTGAGGAAGAAAAAACACAGGGACGCGAGGCTTGAGGCTTGCGCCGGCTTATATTTCGATTCGGGTTTCAGGAAACCTGTGTTTCTGGAAATCGGCTGCGGGAAAGGCGGCTTTATCTGCGGGCTTGCTTGTGATAATCCGGATATAAATTTTGCCGCGGTCGAGCGCAATCCCGACGTGATTCTTATAGCTATGGAAAAAGCGCGGGGCATGGGGCTGAAAAACCTGCGTTTTATAAACGATGAAGCTGAAAACCTCGCTGATTATTTCGGTCCGGAGCAGGTCGCCGGCATATATCTTAATTTTTCTGACCCGTGGCATAAAAATTATCAGGTTCGCAAACGCTTGACTTATAAAACTTTTCTCGATATATATAAAAATATTCTTGTTCCGGGTTCCAAGATTATCATGAAAACGGATAACCGCAAGCTGTTCGATTTTTCCGTGAAGAGCTTATATGACAACGGCTTTTTAATTTTCAGCCTTACGCACGATTTATATTCTGACGGAGTGCCGGACGATAATATCCAGACGGAGTACGAAAAAAAATTTGTCGGGCAGGGCATAAAAATATGCAGGCTTGAAGCCGGTTATCTTATAAGCGGCACGAACGTTATTCCTTCCGAGTCTTTCATGAACGATACGTAATCATGCTCTTTTTGCAGTATAAGCGTTTCGGAGCCGATATTTATTTTAACGCCGGGGAACGCCGTCTGCTTTACGTTAATCGTGCCGTTGCTCAGACTTGTTATCTGGCTTTTCGCCTTTTCAAGTTTTTCCGTCGAGTTCTTGAATTTCTCCTTTGAAGCCGCCAGCAGTTCAATCACTTTTTCGAGCTGCTTCAGCCGCTCCTGCGACAAGGAACCCGATTGCCTGCCTTTTTCCAGAGGGGCAATGAGAAGCTCAAGATTTTTAATATTTATTTTTTCGTCCTCGATTTCTTTCGCCAGCTTTACGAGCCTTTCGTTCAGGAACGGGTCGGTTCCAATTTCTATTATGGTGTTCACGG
>Ga0099364_10015033_pt1 | contig 10233 bp, 8 predicted proteins | sample TergutTh196P3_FD_73070 | JGI IMG/M metagenome (GOLD analysis project Ga0099364, IMG submission 73070) | Microcerotermes parvus P3 segment gut microbial communities from Pointe-Noire, Republic of the Congo - Th196 P3 | ecosystem: Host-associated > Arthropoda: Insects > Digestive system > Gut ...
AAAACGCCCGATGAAACCTTTTTCGGACTTCTTCAGGCTTACAAGTCAAATGCCACATATATACGCGTTCTTGAATCTGATCAAAACGACTGTATATCGGTGCAGATATCCGACAATCCTGGGAAATGGAAAAATATACCCGACGAGAAATATAAATCTTTCAGGATACTGCGCCGCATGGAAATAGGAGCGGCAAAGTTGTTTATAAAATTTCTTACCCCATCTCAGCTTATCGAAATAAGGGGTCCGCTTCTGGGCATGCGCATACCTGTAAAAGAATGCAGCATCTTTGCCAATGTTAGCGGCGAAAACATTCACATCATAGAAACAAGCCTGCACAATAAAGGACGCATACTCAGCGGAGTTAGAACCCTCCTCACGCTATCGCCGAACAAAAAACTTGAAATTATAGAACTTTGTCTGCATCAATTGAACGCTGAAATGTCAACAGAAGATAAAACTGCTAAAAATTAATAACTTTTTTCAAAAAATTTCCGGTATACGACGCTTTAATGGAAGCCACTTCTTCGGGGGTTCCCTCAGCGACAACGGTTCCGCCATTATCGCCGCCTTCAGGCCCCAGGTCGATTATATAATCGGCAATCTTTATTACGTCAAGGTTGTGTTCAATTACAATAATGGTATTTCCTTTTTCAACCAACGATACTAATACGTCTACGAGCATTTTGACATCGGCAAAATGAAGCCCGGTTGTCGGCTCATCAAGAATATAAATAGTCTTTCCTGTAGAGCGTTTAGAAAGTTCTGTTGCAAGTTTAACGCGCTGCGCCTCTCCGCCGGACAACGTAGTGGCAGGCTGCCCAAGACGTATATAGCCAAGCCCTACTTTTTTTATAACTTCTAATTTATTGCTGATTACAGGGATATTTTCAAAAAAAATGCACGCCTCTTCAACAGTCATTTCAAGAATATCGTTGATATTTTTGCCCTTATACCTTATTTCAAGCGTTTCATAATTGTAACGCTTGCCTTTACAAACATCGCATGTAATATAAACATCGGGCAAAAAATGCATCTCAATTTTTTTTACGCCGTCGCCCTGACACGATTCGCAGCGTCCTCCGGGAACATTGAATGAAAAACGGCCCGGTTTGTAACCGCGCATCTTTGATTCCGGCATATTCGCAAACAAATCGCGCACCTGCGTAAAAAATCCTATGTAAGTAGCCGGATTGGAGCGCGGGGTTCTTCCTATAGGCGCTTGGTTTATATTTATTACTTTATCTACCTGTTCAATACCTTTAAGTTTATTGAACTTTCCCGGATATTCTTTAGAGCGCATGATAAGATTCGACAAAGCTTTATAGAGAATCTCTATAACAAGCGTTGATTTGCCCGAACCGGAAACTCCGGTAACGGCGGCAAAAACTCCCAGCGGAAATTTAACGTTTATATTTTTTAAATTATGCTCTTTGGCGCCGACGATTTCAATAAAACCGTAAGGTTTTCTGCGTTCCTCAGGCATAGAGATATTTTCGGCTTTCGATAAATACTTTCCGGTTATTGACAGGGCAGATTTTTCAATGTCTTGCGGGGTTCCGGTTGCCAGAACATAGCCTCCATGGCGTCCGGCGCCGGGGCCTAAGTCTATAACAAAATCAGCCTCGCGTATGGTCTCCTCATCGTGCTCCACTACAAGCACCGTATTACCTAAGTCGCGCATCCTTTTCAGCGCCTCAAGAAGTTTTTGATTATCCCTCTGGTGAAGCCCTATGCTGGGCTCGTCTAAAACATAAAGTACTCCGGTGAGGCTTGAACCTATTTGTGTAGCAAGCCTTATTCTCTGAGACTCGCCGCCGGAAAGCGTGCCGGCTGCCCGATCAAGAGTCAAATATTCAATACCTACATCATTGAGAAAACGCAGGCGTGTTCGTATCTCTTTAAGAATCTGATGTGATATCTGTTCTTCAATTGCGTTCAATTTAAGAGAAGAGAAAAATTCCACAGCGTTTTTTATCGACATTTCAGTCACATCGGCTATAGATTTTCCGCCGACTTTGACTGCAAGCACTTCTTTTTTGAGACGTTTCCCCCCGCATTCATCGCACAGCTGGTTTGTCATATAGCCTTCCATCCAGATACGCATATCTTCGGATTTCGTTTCACGATAACGCCTTTCAAGATTCGGTATGACCCCTTCGAAAGAACGCGTAAAGCGAAACTCGGCATTAGGTTTTACCATGTTGAAATCTATCTTTTGTTTTCCAGAACCGTATAAAATGAGATCGCGTATTTTTTGGGGGAGTTTTCCCCAAGGCGTGGCCGCGTCAAAATTAAAGTTTTTTTCCAAAGACCGTATCTGATCAATATACCAATAACTGCCGCTTTTGCCCCATACCCCCAGTGCGCCGTCATATAATGACTTATCGGGATCCTGTACAACTTTGTCCGGGTCAAAACGCATAAGAAAACCAAGTCCGGCGCATTTATCACAGGCGCCATGAGGAGTATTAAAAGAAAACATTCTCGGAGACAGTTCAGGTATCGAAACGCCGCAATCAGGGCATGAAAGATGCGTTGAAAAAACCTGCTCGCCTTCTTCATATAAAACCGTTATGAGTCCGTCTGAGAGCCCTATGGCCGTTTCGATAGAATCCGCAAGACGGCTTCTTGCTTCTTCTTTGAGAATAATCCGGTCAACGACTATCTCTATAGTATGTTTGCGGGTTCTTGCTAAGTTTATTTTTTCGTCAAGTGTGCGTATCTCCCCGTCAATCCTTGCCCGTACAAAGCCTTTCTTTCTGGCCTCGTCCAATTTATCGGCGTGCTCTCCCTTACGTTCGCGTACAATGGGAGCAAGTATCTGAAGCTTGGCGCCGTTTTCTTTGGTCATAAGAGATTCAACAATCTGGTCAAGAGATTGTGAGGATATTTTCTTGCCGCATTCCCAGCAATACGGAATGCCTATGCGGGCATACAAAAGACGAAAATAATCATATATTTCCGTTACAGTTCCAACCGTTGAACGCGGATTCCTGTGAGTAGTCTTTTGTTCTATGGCAATGGCCGGAGAAAGTCCGTCAATAAAGTCAACATCGGGCTTTTCCATAAGTCCCAGAAACTGACGGGCATAAGCGGAAAGAGATTCAACGTAACGCCTTTGCCCTTCTGCATAAATAGTATCAAAAGCCAGGGAGGATTTGCCTGATCCGCTCAAACCGGTAATAACTACCAATTTGTCCCTGGGTATCTCTAACGAAATATTTTTAAGGTTATGTTCACGCGCCCCTTTGATAATAATAGAACGCTCTTTCATATTTGTTCAACATGAAGAGAACCGCACATGGGGCATAAAACTTCATGTCCGTCTTCATCATCAAAATCATCTTTCTTGATAAATATTTCTTCCCAGCGATAATCACAGTCTTCACAGGCATAGCTCATTTGGATTTTTCTTTCTTCAAAACCATCATCATCAAAATCATCCTCGTCAAGCGTATCCTTCTCGCCAAGTTCTTCATCGTTGTCGCCAAGTTCTTCGTCAAAGTTTTCTTCGTAGAACTCATCTTCATAGACCTGATCGTCAAATTCTTTCTCGTAGTGTTCAAAATCGTTCTTCATGACCACCTCGGGCTTTATATTTTATTTTGCGTAATATAGTCAGAATACAAAAGCAGCCGGAAAATTGTCAAAAAAAAATTGCAGGTTCGGATTTTTAAAAATATATCATTGATTCAGGGGAAAAGCCAGAAATTCAGCGTAAAATATCTATTTTATATTGCATTTTTTTTCCTTCGGGTCTTGGAATGGTCACAGATTTAAGATCATCGACATCTGCTATAATTATATCCCATATACCCCACATAGCCTTAGACCTGAAGGTTTTACCGGCATCATACCCTTCAAACAGGATATATATTTTACCTGCCTCAGATAATTCAAACGGAATGGGTATTTTTACCGGTTCGGAAGGCGCATCCTCAAGGCTGAAAGCCGCAAGTTCACGGTAAAGGTAGAAATCATTTTTTATAAAGATTCTAAGCAACGAAGAAAAAGAGACAGATTCTGGATTATTGAACGCAACAAAATCAATCCACATCGTATAATAACTGCCGCGTTTTAGCCCGCTGACAGTAATGGACAAGGCGCCTTCCGGAGAGATATAACCGGCTATATTATCAACAATGGGCTGCGCATCAAGCCGCATGTACAGGTTATGACTTCTGCCCCATCTATATATGGCAGCGCTTCCAATTAAGTCGCCCCATTCATCAAAAGAAGCGTCAGAAAATCCGGGATTTATTATAATAATATGAGGCTCTGTAAGTTGAGCCTGAGGCTGCGGCCGAACCGGAGCCCATGACGCCGCAATAAAACAGCAGGTTAAGAAAAGCAAAAACCGTTTTCGCATACAGAAAAATCAAACTATTTGATAAGTTTCATCACCGCATCAGGGTTAAGCTGTGAAATTACCGCAGGATTCACGTTATCTGTATTTGAAAGCGCATTGTTTATGCTGTCCATCAGGCGGTCAGTTTTTGCGCCCACCAAATTTGAAGCGGTAATATTATCAACCTCGACCTGAAGTTTCCTGAGCTTTCCAATATCGGTGTTTATAGCCTCGTTTATTTGGCGAAGTTTTTCGGCAAAACTATCGGCAAAAATAGCGCCCCCCATAAAATCACGAAGCGCCTGAGAACCATTAAAGGTTACGCCGGATAATATTTGCTCTTGCTTCGTTCCGCCGCTCTTATAATCGGCCGCAAGCTGATCAACGCCGTCACGTACAATTTGATTTTTTGTAAGGGACGTCTGGATATCGCGAAGTTCGGACTCAATAGAATCAAGACGTGAATTAATTTTCGCGCCAATATTAACAGAGTCCATCCGAACATCTTTCTTTTTTTGGCTTTCATCGTCAACCTGACGCTGATTATTAATCCGTTGAGCCGATCCCAAAATCCCATCAATAGAAACTTTCATGGCACACCCTCCTTTGTGTTATGGGATCAGTGTAAATTTACACTTATGATTCATATAATAATATCCTCTAAAAAATGTCAACAAATTAATATACGTTAGGGTAATTTTTATTCCGGTCAGTTATATAAAATTTGTTGAAACAATATGCAAAATATATATATGTGTACTAATTTAATTGAAGGTATGATAAGCACTTTTTTAAGATTCCTACTGTAAAATACAAGCGATGGGAAATAATTATGGCAAAAACAACTAATGAAGTAATTGAACCTTTAGACGTTAAAGAGGAAAATAATGATGATGTGATACATGTTAAAGAGGAAAATAATGATGATGTGATACATGTTAAAGAGGAAAATAATGATGATGTGATACATGTTAAAGAGGAAAATAATGATGATGTGATACATGTTGAAGAGGAAAATAATGATGATGTGATACATATTGACAAACCGTATGACCCAAAATCAGTTGATATTAACTATCAAACATTGACGTTAAGTAATATTGTCAGACGATTAAAAGAAGATGCGATAGATTTATCCCCCCATTTCCAAAGAAACGCTAATTTGTGGAACCGGCAAAAACAAAGTTTGTTAATAGAATCTATCCTTATCAGAATTCCTTTGCCGGCTTTTTATTTCGATAGCACAAATATCGATAAATGGCAAGTAATTGATGGTTTACAGCGATTATCTGTGTTAAAAAATTTCATTGTTCTACAGACATTGAAACTTACCGGACTGGAATACCTTAGCCAATTCGAAGGCCGTTCCTTCAGCGAACTTCCTCCCTCCTACCAACGTCAAATAGAGGAAACAAATATCATAGCCCATATCCTGAAATCAGGAACTCAGGATGTTAAATACAATATATTTAAACGCATCAATACAGGAGGGATGCCACTCAACCAACAGGAAATACGCAATGCTTTAAATCAAGGTACTCCGGCAAATTTTGTTGCGGAATTGGCATCTATAGATTTGTTTAGACAAGTTACCAGATTATCTGACCAACGAATGTTAGATAGAGAGTTTGTTACTCGTTTTATAACTTTCTATCTCAACAAACCGGAAGACTATAAACCTGATTTGGATACATTTATGTCAAATGCTATGGGCAAACTTAATAACCTTTCTCTGCAAGAATTGAATACAATCAGACATGATTTTGCAAGTTCCATGCAATTGGCTCAAATGGTATTCGGTCAGTGGGCATTTAGAAAAGTATTTGACAAAAACGAAAAAAAACTTTACCCTATTAATAAAGCTTTATTTGAAGTTTGGAGCATATTATTGGCGAAACTGTCTGATGCAGAACGGGAAATTATTCTGAAAAAAAAAGAAAGCATTTTTAATGATTACATCAAATTAATCAATGAAGACTCTGATTTTTTCAGTGCAGTTACCTCGCAAACAGATAACAAAAACAAGATTATTTATCGCTTTTCGGCAATAGAACAATTAATAAAAAATAGACTGTTATGATTAATCATATTACAATAGAAAATTTTAAATCGTTAAAAAAAGCTGATGTAAATGTCCGCAATTTGAACCTTCTAATGGGATTAAACGGAATGGGCAAGAGTTCATTCCTGCAGGTTTTATTATTGCTAATGCAAAGCAACAACCTTGAAGATAGAGTTGTTGATTTGAACGGAACACTTGTTCAGATTGGACAAGGCAAAGATGCTTTTTATCAATTTGCAGAAAGCAAGGATATTATTTTTGGGTTAGGCATCAATGGACAACAATTATTTTCATGGAAATTTCCATACCAAAATCAAAGCGATAAAGAAAAACTGACGGCAGAAAACGTATACACAAAAGAACAAATGGCTCTTTTCAGGGAAAATACGAAATGGTTTCAGTATATAAGTGCAGAAAGAATAGGCCCAAGGGATTTGTATGAGGCCTCAACCATAATGGTTACCGACAATAAACAGTTAGGCTTATTAGGTGAATATGCGGCCCATTATATAGAAGTTTTTGGCTTGGATGATACCGTTTCCGAAAAATTAATACACCCGAATGCCGCTTCAAATAAATTAATTCATCAGTTAAATGCGTGGATGCAGGAAATTTCGCCCGGAGTTTTGATTAATACCAAATACATACCCATTGCAAATAAAATAATTTTGGATTATCAATTCGAGCTGATAAAAGAAAAAACAAATTCTTTTCGCCCTAAGAATACGGGCTTCGGCATTACCTATGTTTTACCCGTCGTACTGGCATTACTTACTGCGGAGGAAGGTAAAATCATTGTAATTGAAAATCCCGAATCTCACATACATCCAAAAGGGCAGGCAAGATTGGGAAAACTTATAGCATTAGCATCAAGCCTTGGTGCTCAGTTATTTATCGAAACACATAGCGACCATATTCTCAATGGTATTCGGGTGGCAGTAAAAGAAAATTACATAGACAAATCAAAAATAAGTGTGATGTATTTCGATAAAACAACAACTGATTCAGAGCAGTTTTCAAATATCACTCAAATAGAAATAGACCAACATGGCGAATTGAGTGAATATCCTAAAGATTTCTTAGATGAATGGAGTAATCAATTGTTGAAACTTGTATGATGGAACTTATCTTTAATGAATTATCAATCCAGCCATTCGCTAACAACTTTACCGATTGTTATTTGCGAATCGAACAGTTTATAAAGACATACAAGACCGCTGAATTACATGGATTCAAACGTGTACGTTTTCAACAGGCTTTAGATCAAATTATGCTGCAAAGCAATTATTCTATCATGGATTTTATCAATGAGTCTCGCGCGAAGAGAACTTTTGCCGATATTATGCTCAGTATTTATCGTTACCCTTTTATCAATGATGATTCCGAAGAAGAGAACAGATATAAGCAAAACAATTTCTACATTTTGAAGGATGGAAATAAATTATCTGCTTATGGATTAGCCGTGGTATATTTGTATCAGACAATAGGAATTGGCTTTTGTTCCGAACCGTTTTGGAATAATATCCTGTTTTCTTTACAAATAGAAGGTGTGGAAAACCGCACTGAAAGTATTTTATCTGTGTCTTATCCTAAACATTTCACTGAACAGGTATTTTTAGAGTGGAAAAAACAACGTGCCGAGATTCAATTAATAGAATCTGATATACCTTTTTCAAATAAGAGTATCTCGCTAAGAAATGATCACGGAAAAGACGTTTTGCTGCAATTTGCAAAACGATTGGTAAAATCACCTTACGTCATTAAAATTGTTAATTCACTCCCACATAACCCGAGTACAAACCACTTTATTCGAAAAATAAAGCCTGATGGACTAATTGAAATTGTATTAACCAATACAGATAGAGGTTTGGGATTGGTCGTAAAAACCACAGGACGTCACTATAAAGAAACAGAAAAAATAGCCGAAATATTGCAACAAGAATTCGATATAAAGCGTAAGTAATATTTTTCAAATAAAAATGAAATCATACCTGCACTCCCTCCGCAGAGTTTATAGAAAAACCCTCTTCTGCCGCGCTAAAATTACCTCGCCAACAGGTAACCAACATAGGTTACTGACAACCCTAGAAATACGCTGGCAAGAATGTAGAGACAGGCATAGCCGGCATACCCTTCCCTGAGCAATGTGAGCGTTTCAATTGAAAATGCAGAAAAAGTCGTAAACCCGCCAAGAAAACCCGTTGCAAGAAATAACTTCCACTCGTGGGAAATTTGCCCCTTATCGAAAATCCCAAAAACAATTCCGATGAAAAAACAACCGATGATATTTACTGCCAATGTATGCAGTGGAAACTGTGATGCAGTTTTAGTTTGCACCAGCAGAGATAACAAATAGCGAAAAATCCCGCCAAGAAAGCTGCCCGTCCCCACGACAAAAATTAATTTCATATAATCAATCCTCATACTTAAATGACAGTGAAATAAGAAAAAACAACACAAGGGCGCTTCCTGCAAGAATTAATCCGGCAGTATACTCCCCAAGTACGATGCGTCCTACAGAAAAAAGGGAACAATAAACAAGACCTATGCCTGCCGTCCATTGTAAAAATCCGCGTATCGCCGTCTTTGTGAAGGGCTTGCTTACGCCCGATACCTTTTTCCAGCCGGGGCCTCCCGGTTTTACCATAAGATAAAAAGAACGCAGCGTTTCGATGTTTTCGGGCGCGGTCAAAAATGTGACTGTAAGCCATACTGCGGTGGTCATGGCTACAATGAAGAACATGCTTTCCGGAAAGGCGAGTCCCAAGAAAGCCTTGTTTAAAATAATACCGGCGAACGGAGCTAGCATAGCCGATATTTCAGACCATGCGTTTACTCTCCACCAAAACCATCTTAAAATAAGAACGAGCCCGAGTCCTGCGCCGCATTCTATGAGGAAGGCCCATGCGCCTGATATCGAATGAATGAATGTCGAGGCATACCCTGAAATTATAACTAAAAGAACGGTCGCTGCGCGCGATGCAAGAACATAATGACTTTCGCTTGCACCAGTCTTTATAAAACGCCGGTACAGGTCGTTTACAAGATACGAGGAACCCCAATTCAGGTGTGACGATATGGTTGACATATAGGCCGCTAAAAATGCCGCGGCAAGAAGTCCCAAAAGACCGGCGGGGAGATGGTCGCGCATGGCAAGAATAAAACCGGCTTTTTTATTATCTGCGGCAAGGTCAGGGTATAGGACGAGACTTGCCAAAGCTACGATTATCCACGGCCAGGGTCTCACGGCATAATGAGCAATGGTAAACCATAATGTGGCAAGGCGTGCATGTTTTTCGTCTTTAGATGACATGATACGCTGAGCCACATAACCGCCTCCGCCGGGCTCTGCGCCCGGGTACCACGAAGCCCACCATTGTATGGCAATATATGCCATGAAGGCCGAAAACGATATAGTCAGCGCTCCCGTTGCAACGGTTGAAGGCGTAAAACTGACATTAGGGAAAAAGTTAAAAACATTTGCCGGCAATGCTTCTTTCAGTCCGGCCATGCCGCCTATTTGCGGAAGTCCGGTAATGACGACTGCAAGTATAATACAGCCGATCATGGCTACTATGAATTGGAACATATCGGTGAAAGCAATCCCCCAAAGGCCTGAAACCGCCGAGTAAATACCGACTATGGCCATAGAGGCGAAAACATAGAATAAAAGCTGGTCATCGGGAACATCAAAAAGGATTTTAAGTATTTGAGCTAAAGCTACATTGATCCAGCCCATGATTATGGCATTCATAAAGAGCCCCAGGTAGACAGCCCGGAAGCCGCGCAGAAAGGCGGCCGGTTTTCCGCTGTAACGTAT
>Ga0099364_10015034_pt1 | contig 10232 bp, 10 predicted proteins | sample TergutTh196P3_FD_73070 | JGI IMG/M metagenome (GOLD analysis project Ga0099364, IMG submission 73070) | Microcerotermes parvus P3 segment gut microbial communities from Pointe-Noire, Republic of the Congo - Th196 P3 | ecosystem: Host-associated > Arthropoda: Insects > Digestive system > Gut ...
GTTGACAGGGGCAGGCTTGATTTCCCGAAAATTACGGCAGACATAACGGATGGCTATGACCTGACGGGGACTTATGTGCTTGAAATCAACGATTTGGGGCGGGTAAATAACAGCAGGGTAAGGGCGGGGGAAATCAGGATATTTAATTCTCCGCACGTGAATCCAAGGATACAAACGGTTTGGGGGCATCCGTCCGGAACTGTAGTAGTAATAAGGCAGCCCGCCGCACGGAATCTGCCGGAAGCCGGGTTCGAGTATATCAGGGATTATTTTAACGCGGCTGACGATGCGCTGTTCGGCGATAATTTTAAAGACGCGGAAAAAGGTTACAGAGCGTATCTTGACGTTCCGAGCTGGATTGACTGGTATTTAGTGAACGAACTTGTTAAAAACGTAGACGGGGATTTCCGTTTAAGCACATTTATATACAAGCCGCGCGGCGGCAAGCTGCACATGGGACCTGTCTGGGACTTTGACCTGACTATGGGCAACGCCGATTATCTTACGGGCGATAACCCGGAAGGCTGGTATGTCCGCCTGTCGGTATGGCACAGGCGGCTTTTTGAATGTGAAGCGTTCGCGCAGGAATTTAAGGACAGGTGGAACTATATTAAAAATAACGGGTATTTTGACGTATTTTTCAGGAGGATTGACGATACGGCGGAAATGCTCGGAAGGTCGGCTGAAATGAACTTCGCGAAATGGCCTATTTTGGGACGCTATGTTTGGCCCAACGCGGGCAATGTCAGTCAACGCACGACTTATCAGTCCGAAATAGATTATCTGAAAGATTGGATGAGGCGAAGAATAGAATGGATGGATAACGAGATTAACAGTTGAGTTTTGCGGAGCGAGGCAGGGGCGGATTTTATAACTCTTGATTAACGTAAAAAATTATAGTTTATTCACAATTTATCTATTGACATCACTCCGGATAGATGATAAAATACTTGTAATTATAATCTAAACGGAGGGTTAATGGAGTATGGCGAACGAAACTGGAAAACTTACAATAAATTTGGGCATAGTTGAATTAGCGCAAATAGATGTTTTAGTAGAGCAGGGCATCTATTCAAACAGGTCTGATTTTATTAGAACTGCTGTCAGAAATCACATGAAAGATTACGGTGAGGAAATTAAGCATCAGCTTACGCCTGTCGGAAGCAGGGAAAAATGGACAGGAGGAATTGGTATTGTATCAATTTCTAAGTCAACACTTGAAGAATTAGTTGTTAAAGCACAAAAACAAGAAGAAACTTCCAGTATTTTCGGAATCCCAAAATTAAATATTAGTGTAATCGGTATGCTTATTTTCGATAAGGATATTAGTGCAGAACTTTTTGAAAAGACGGTTGCGAAAATTTCTATACGCGGAAAATTAGTTGCTTCGGAAGAAATCAAAAAAATTATCAAAGAAATGCAGAAATAAGCATTTAAATATAAACGGTACAAATATTATATAATAATATCGCGGCGGGAAAATAACTAAAATAAAAAAGGGGTTATATGCAGGTTTTATTGTTAAAATACGGAGAAATCGCGCTGAAAGGCTTGAACCGCGCGAAGTTTGAAAAATTACTGGCGCAGAATATACGCGCCGCTTTATTAAAATGTGCGCCGGACTATGATTTGGACGCGCAAAAATTTATAATAGACAGAGAGCAGTCGACGATGACGCTTTGGTATAACGATAACAGCGCGGATTTTAATATTGACGATATAATTCCGGCGTTGTCTAAAGTTTTCGGGATAAGCGTGATAAATTCGGCGGTCAGAGTGGAAAAAAATATAGATAAAATAAAAGAAGCCGCGCTAAAATATATCGCGCCGGTTTTAGCCGATAAAAAAAGTTTCGGAGTTGCGGGGAAACGTTCCGATAAGACTTTTGCGCTGACAAGCCCCGAAATTGCGGCGGAAGTCGGGGACGTTTTATTTGATTGCAACGGGAATATAAAAGTCGATTTAAAAAAGCCGGAGGTTTGGGTTACGGTTGAAGTGCGCGCAAACGGCGCGTTTCTGCACAGCTCGGAGATAAAAGCGAGGGGCGCGGGAGGTATGCCGTCAGGGTCGAACGGCGCGGGTTTATTATTATTGTCTGGCGGTATCGACTCGCCGACTGCGGGATATATGATGGCACGGCGCGGCATGAAAATCGCGGCTTTGCACTTCACGAGCGAACCGTATACCTCGGAAGCGTCACGCGGGAAAGTGATACGGCTCGCTAAATTACTCGAAGACTATGCCGGATATATAAGATTTTATTCGGTAAGTCTGACTGAAATACAAGAATATATAAAAAAATATTGCCATGAGGATTACACGACGATAATTATGCGCCGGTTCATGATGCAAATTGCTGAGCTAATAGCGCGTAAATATTATTATGACTGTTTAATCACGGGGGAATCTCTCGGTCAGGTAGCCTCGCAGACTATTCAGGCGATGCAGGCTGTGAATGATGGAATCAAACTGCCGGTGTTCAGACCGTGCATAGGGCTTGACAAGTATCAGATTATAGAGATAGCCGAACAAATCGGGACTTATCAGACGTCGATAGAGCCTTATGACGATTGCTGCGCTATTTTCACGCCGAAGCATCCGGTAACGAAGCCGAAGCTGGAAAAAGTAATCGATGAAGAAAACAGGATTGAAAAATCGGGCATGATGAAAACTGATTTGATAAAAAGGGCGATAGAAAATTTAATAATAACATAAAATTAAGAGGATTAATTATGTCAAGAAAAAAGATTAGCGAAGTTTTAAAGTCGGGCAGGATTTTGGTTTCGGACGGGGCGTGCGGAACATTTTTACAGAAAAAAGGCTTAAAAGCGGGCGAATGTCCGGAGCTTTGGAATATTGAGCGTCCGGACGATGTAAGGGAAATCGCGGAAAGTTATATTAAAGCCGGGGCTGACATGATACAGACTAATACGTTCGGCGGGACTTCGTGCAAATTGGGGCATTACGGGCTTGCGGACAGAGTATCAGAAATAAACGAAGCGGCGGCGAGATTAGCAAGGGAAGCGGCGGGCGATAATAATTGGGTAATCGCATCAATCGGTCCGACGGGCAAAATGATTGCGCCGGATGATGACGAGTGCGAGGACGACGAACTGTATATAACGCGGGATAATTTATATAAAGCGTTTAAAGAACAGGCAATCGCGCTTGAAAAAGGCGGCGCGGACGCCGTGCGTATCGAAACGATGAGCGATATTGGCGAAGCCGTTGCCGCCGTCAAAGCCGTGCGCGAAAATACAGGTCTTGAGATAAGCTGCACGTTCACGTTCGAAAAAAATTCACGCGGGGAATACAGGACTATGATGGGCGTATCTCCGGAGCAAGCCGTGAAAGCCGCGATTGAAGCCGGAGCTGATATAATAGGTACAAACTGCGGCAACGGAATTGAACGCATGATAGATATAGTCAGACAAATGCGCGGTATAAATAAAGATGCGCCTATATTCGCATACGCGAACGCAGGTCTGCCGGAAAATATAAACGGCGCAGACGTGTTCCCGGACAGCCCTGAAGATATGGCGAAATTTGTTCCGGAGCTGATAAAAGCCGGGGCGAATATAATCGGCGGCTGCTGCGGTACTACTCCCGCGCATATCGCGGCGATTAAGCAGGCTTTAAAATAAAATCAGGGAGTGTACGTTTTAGTACACTCCCGTGTTAAATCTAATGCTTATTTTGCCGTTAATGAATCCACCATTTTTATAAACTCCTGCTCACGGACATTTGATGATTGCACATAATAACTGATACCGTCCTTTGAAAACTCGGCAACGTACACATCATAATAGAAATCCGGATTTTCGTATGTGCCACCGTACCCAAAACTTCTGTGTCCAAACCTAACAATGACATCGTTCAGCAGGCTTTCTTCCATCACGTTTTCTTTCCAAACAACGCAATCATTTATACCTTCCATTTTTGACGCGGCAATTCGTATGCCCGTAGAATTGCCGCCGATTGCTTGGCTTCCGTCTTCGTAGGGGTACTCCGTGTAATATTCAAGCCATATTCCATCATAAGCGATTGAACCGTCATTGTTGAGTATTACGATATTATTGTTTTCAATCCATGGATTGGTTTGCAGCCCGGGCATTAGATAATCCGGTGTGATGTCTTTTCCAAAATATTCAACTACTTTGCTCCAGTCCCACGTTTCACTGTACGTTGTTTCGGGGTCAAAATACAAACGCGCACTGTTAATTTCAGTAAAGCTGTTCATGTGGATTACGGTTAATGGCTCTGGAATATCCTCGCACGGTAATCCGGGGATTATGGTATTTGCGTCATCTGTGTCAGAGGGAGTGTTTGCTATAGATGGGGTTTCAATAGTTGCTATTGAACTTCCGACGTTGTTTATTAGATTAGGAGTCGGAGAACCCCCGTCATTGTTGAGAAGCATAGGGATAAACATTGGAATGGAAACTGCGAGCGCGACGAGTAGGCAAGCCGCGATAGGCTTGATAATTTTTATTGGCTTTGCAGTCATATAATATACCTTTCCTTTCTTTGTTTCGCCGGAATGTACCCGGTTGATAATATTGCTTAGAATACGTTCGTGCGTGGTATCATCAGGTTTGATTTTACTCCACGAATCTATGATTTTTTTATTCTTCACTAAAAGCACCTCCCATTTTTTCACGGAGTATTTTTTTCGCTTGCGCGAGATAATAACGGATTGTTGATTGCGGTTTTTGAATGAGTTCTGATATTTCAACGCTGTCGTAACCCTCGTAATAGTAAAGATAAACGACTGTTTTATACTTATCGGGCAACGCCATAACAGCGTTAAACGTATCATCAATCTCAAAGACATTATTTGCTTGCAGGGTTTCATAATCGTCCAGACTTTCACGCCTGCGCCACCAGTGACGCAATGCGTTTTTGCATAAATTCGTAGCGGTTCGGATAAGCCACGCCTTTTCATGCTCCGCACTCACAAAAACTTTTTCGGACTTTATCAGATTGCAGAAAGTGTCTTGTATAACGTCTTCCGTGTCCATGACGTTTTTCATATATGCGAAACAAATACGGTAAATCATGTCTTTGTGACGCTCGTAAATTTCCGCTATTTCTTTGTCCGTACGCAACAAAGATTTTGCCACATCATCAACCCCTTTCACTAATAATACAATCGGCAAGGCTCAAACGCTAACTGTTTTGAAAAAATTTTTTATAAAAAATAAAAAAAACCGCCGTGATTACAAACGGCGGCGAATCTGCGGTATTTTATTGACGCATAAAAGCAAAAATTGTTTCACTAATATAAATTTTCCGCAATTACTCCGGACAGATTTTATATCCGCCCATTTATATTTAAACAGGTTTAGCCGCTTGTTTTAATTTATCTATCGTTGCGCCGATAATCTCCAATCCTGTTTTAAAATCGTCAATATCAATCACTGATTTTTCTATAGGGCATATATCTGTTCCGTCGCGGTTGCTTATTATGTCAACACATTCAGAATATTCGGCGGATATGCCGTGTTTTCCAAGATACTCGCGCCCCGCCATGCTCATTACGAGTCCGTATACCTTGCTCACCCCGCCTGCCGCCAGTATCATCGCGGCGGCTTTGCCTATAATTTTGTCCACGACGAACGCGTTTTTTAATATATCCGGCTGCGCTTTAATTATATTTAATAAAGGCGAAACGCCGCGCCCGTACTCCGTATGGACAATCTCGTTTTTATTGATAACCGCACAGGTTATTTCACCATCTTTAATCATTTGCACCGCTTTTTCCAGCATATTAATTCTCCTCTTTATTATTATTTAAAAAAATCTTTTTCTCTCCCTGCGATTCCTGCGAATCAGGTTAATAGCGATATAAGCCGCGAACAGCACTATAAATATTATAACGCTCGCCGTAAACCAAGGGCGCGCAACTATATTTTTTATATGGTCCAGCATCGTAAGTATATTGCTAGGTTCTACGTCGGCGGTTGCAACAAGTTTTGTACTGCCGACAATTTCGCCGTTGTATATGACGCTTAACTCGCCCAAGACCTGCCCTTGCTCAATCGGTGCGAACAGCCTGTCGTCATAGATATTAACTATTCGTTCTATATCTGTTTCTATATCTGCGTTTCTCGGCAGAAGCAGTCTTATATCGTCCTCGGCAATCAGCGTTATCTCGTCACGCGCCGCCGCCAAATCTATTTTGACAGTGCTTATCTGCTCCCTCTGGCGCACGACCGTCCGGTACGAGTATATCATAAATGCCCATTCAAGCAAGCCCTGCGCGTCGCCGAACGAATTTATTATATCTGTGTTCTGCGCCGCGGAATGAGTCGCAGTCGCTCCCATTACCACGCATAAATAAGATAAATTTAAGTGCTGCTGACCAACCGTGACCAGACAGTATCCGGATTCAAGCGTCGAACCCGCGTTTAATCCGCGCGCGTGTTCATAAAAGTACCGCGTATTCTGCGCCCTTGACACTAAATGATTGCGGTTCAGCAAACTGCGCGGAGCCGCCGTCCTGTTCGTTTCCGGAATCTGGTAGCTCGTGCTTGACGATATATCCATTATTAAATTTATTTTGCTCGCGTAGAGCGCGATTTTTGCCACGTCATGGGCGGTAGTATACATCGCGTCGGAATGTATTCCGTGCGGATTCGCGTAAACTGTGTTCTCGCACCCGATTTCTCGCGCTTTTTCGTTCATTTTATTTATAAACGCGTCTACGCTTCCGGAAATAAGCTCCGCCATAGCGAGGCACGCGTCATTCGCGTTATTAACGAGTATAGCGTACAAAAGCTGTTCGACCGTAAATACTTCGCCTTCTTTCATGTCAATGTTCCAGCCGACCGTGTTATTCACGACATTGCGCGAAATTACGGCGTTTGTATCCAAGCTCACGCTGTTCGAATCGTCCTGAATATATTCGACCGCGAGAATCGCCGTCATTATTTTTACCGCCGGACCCGGGTATATAATCTGCGAAGCGTTTTTTTCATATATTACGGCTTCGTTCTGCAAATTTATCACAACGGCGGCGTTAGCCGTAATATCCGGGGGCGGTTCCAAGCCGCCGTCTTCCAGATGCACCGTCACCTGACTATTTGCGTGAGCCGGGATTAACAATATGCAGACTGCGAGTAATATCAATATTATTTTTTTTAAAACCAAGAAATACCGCTCCTTTTTTATTTTAAAATTTAAGCTGCCGTTCAAATCTATTATAATTATACACAAAATTACTGTGATTTTAATGTCTAAAAACAAAAATAGGGAAATTTTACAATTCAGTAATAATTTTACGTTTTAAATATAAAAATAAAAAAACGGCGGTTTCCTGTCAAGTATTGTTTTTCAAGAAAATTTGCTTGACAAATACTCTATTTTATGCTATCATTTAATAATATAAAGTTATAAAAAAGGCGGTGTCGGAGTCCCTTGGGAAAATCTATTATGATAACTTCGTTTAAGGGCGGAGTGGGAAAATCCACGGTCGCTGTTAATTTATGCGTCGGGCTGGCTTTAAAGAAACATAAATTATTAATTATAGATTTAGACGCTTCTTCCGGTTCCGTAGATTTATTCATGGGCTGCGAAGGCGATGTGATTTATAATTTTTTCGACGTCATAAAAGAACGCGCCGGTATAGAAAAAGCCGTTTATCAAAAAAAGGGCTTGAATTACCAGATAGATATTTTGAAAGCACCGGCTTCGTATGATTCGGACGATTTGCATGGACTGGAAGAAAAGATTGCTAAGTTTACGGAAGAAGCCAGAAATATATATGATTTTATAATATTTGACTGCCCTTCCGGCAGGTTCGAGATTTTTGATTGCATAGCTAAAAATTCGGACCTGATATTCGCGGTGACGCTTCATTCGGCGGCTTCGGTCCGCTCGGCGGAAAACCTCGCGCATTATTTATCTGAAAAAGGCGTTAAAAGCGAGGATGTCCGGCTGATTATAAACTGTTTCAACGCGAAAGGCGTTGCCAAAGGCTTGAACATGGGTATTATAGATATAATCGACCGCTCTAAAATAAAATTAATCGGTTTGATAGAATCAAACGATTTAATAAGGGATTATCAGGAAACCGGCAGAACCTGTTATGATATTAAAGATAAGAAAGTAAAACTTTTTTTCGAGGATATAGTTGGCAGGGTGCTTGACGAAAATATTATATTAAAACGAAAATACAGGGGCATAAAACGTACTGATTTATATTTTAAGAAATAAGCTGATAAGCATTAGATTAACTATTAAATAAATCGCATAAAATAAAAAGGTTGTGAATAAATGGAAATAGCACTAATAGCCCACGAAAATAAACGGGAACTGATGGCGCAGTTCTGTATAGCTTATTATAATATATTAAAAAAACACAGGCTCTGCGCGACTGTCACTACGGGCAAGTATGTAGCCGACGCGACCGGGCTTATTATTCAAAAAATGCTGATGGGCGATTACGGCGGGGAACAGCAGATGGCTTCGCGCATATCTTATAACGAAATAGACTGCCTGTTATATTTTCGCGATGCATTACAGGCAAAAAGCTACAGCGAGGACGCCGTGAATATATTAAGGCTCTGCGACCTGCATAATATCCCCGTTGCCACGAATACCGCGACGGCGGAGGCATTAATCTGCGCGGTGGAACGGGGAGATTTAGACTGGCGTAATTACGTCAATCCTATTTATAAAAAAGGTAAAGCTGATCGCGAGGCGTAATAATTTATAATTATTTTAGGAGTATGAAAAATGAAAAAAACACCTGTAAAGGGAACGAACGATTATCTGCCCGAAGAAGCGGCGTTGAGAGAATATATGCAAAGCTCTATTTTAGGGACTTATATAAACAACGGGTTTGAGCGGATTTTAACGCCCGCGCTTGAGGACATGGAAAATCTGGACAAAAGCGACGGCGGGGATAATTTAAATCTGCTGTTTAAAATACTGAAACGCGGCGACAAGTTAGAAAGTGCGCTGAAAGAAGAAAAGTACGGCGAGCTTGCCGATATTGGTCTGCGCTATGATTTGACGGTGCCGCTTACAAGATATTTCGCGAATAACAGGCATAAATTAATGACGCCGTTCAAGTGCATACAGATAGATAAAGCGTACAGGGCAGAACGTCCGCAAAGGGGGCGTTTAAGAGAATTTATGCAGTGCGACATTGATATAATAGGCTCGGAATCGATTGACTGCGAGATAGAATTAATAAATGTTACGGCGAAAGCTCTGGTTAATCTGGGGCTGAATAATTTTAAAGTGAGAATAAACGACAGGCGGTTGCTCAATGATTTGCTGCTTGGCATGGGGTTTAAAGAGCATGATACGGCAAGCGTCTGCGTAAGTTTTGACAAACTGGATAAAATCGGAACGGACGGCTTGAAACAAGAACTCGCGGACAAAAATTTTGACTCCGGAAGCATAGATAAATTAATTGATATGTTGAGCGAATTGCCTGTGACGCTTGAATCTTTAAAAAAGATACTAGGCGAGAAAGATAGCATAACAAGTCTTGAGAAAATAATAGGCGAGGCGAAAAGCCTTTCAAATAGTCTATATAAGATTGAATTTGATATATCGCTGGTCAGAGGTCAGGGCTATTATACGGGAACGGTTTTTGAAATCGAAAGCATGGATTTTAAGCGTTCAATCGCCGGCGGCGGGCGTTATGATAATTTAATCGGCAAATTTCTTGGCGAAAATATACCGGCGGTCGGGTTCTCAATCGGATTTGAGAGTATATTTATATTATTGAAAGAAAATAATTTTATAATTCCTAACAGAAATAAAAAAATCGCTGTATAATACAGCGATTTTTTTATTTCTGTTAGGAATTATAAAATTATTTTCTTTCAATAATATAAATATACTCTCAAATCCGATTGAAAATCCTACAGCTGCGGTGTTTTCACCTGTAAATTTGCCGATTAAATTATCATAACGGCCGCCGCCTGCTATTGAACGTTTAAAATCCATACTTTCAATCTCGAAAACTGTCCCTGTATAATATCCCTGACCTCGTACAAGCGATATATCAAAATCTATTTTATATAAATCATCAGACAAACTTTTTGCCGCGCTGATTATTTTTTCAAGACTTGTCACGCTTTCTTTTTCACCGACTATATTTTTTACAGCTTCAAGCGTCACGGGCAGTTCACGCACTGTTTCAATTAATTTATCTATACTTGCTGCGTCAAAATTTTTATCCGTGAGTTCTTGTTTTAACCCGTCTGCACCGA
>Ga0099364_10015035_pt1 | contig 10232 bp, 12 predicted proteins | sample TergutTh196P3_FD_73070 | JGI IMG/M metagenome (GOLD analysis project Ga0099364, IMG submission 73070) | Microcerotermes parvus P3 segment gut microbial communities from Pointe-Noire, Republic of the Congo - Th196 P3 | ecosystem: Host-associated > Arthropoda: Insects > Digestive system > Gut ...
CGACGTGTTCTATCTGCATTCCCGCCTTCTGGAGCGCGCGGCGCGTCTGGACGAGGCCTACGGCGGCGGTTCGCTGACCGCCCTGCCGGTCATCGAGACGCAGGCCGGCGACATATCGGCCTATATCCCGACCAATGTTATCTCCATCACCGACGGGCAGATTTATCTGGAGGCGGAGCTGTTCAACGACGGCATCCGACCGGCCATCAACCCGGGCCTGTCCGTATCCCGCGTGGGCGGCTCGGCGCAGATCAAGGCGATGAAAAAGCTCGCCGGCCCGTTGCGCGTGGAGCTGGCGCAGTACCGGGAGCTGGCGGCGTTCGCCCAGTTCGGCTCCGACCTGAACAAGGATACCCTGGACCGCCTGCGGCAGGGCGAGCGCATCGTTGAGATTCTCAAGCAGCCGCAGTACGAGCCGCTGTCCGTCGAGCGGCAGGTGCTGATCCTGTATATCCTGACCAACAAGCACCTGACCGACGTCTATGTGGAGCAGACGCAGGAGTTTGCCGGCGCGTTCCTGACCTTTGTCGGCGAGCGGCACGGCGAGATTCTCGACGAAATCCGGACGGCGCAGGAAATCAACGACGGGCTTGAGGAGAAGATCAAGGCGGCCATCGAAGATTTCAAGCAGTCGCGGAAAGGCAAGAACGCTGAGTAACGGGGTGACGCTATGCCCTCGATGAAGGTCATCAAGCGGAGGATTGTGAGTGTAACGAGTACCCAGCAGATCATGAAGGCCATGAATCTGGTGGCGGCCTCCAAGCTCCAAAAGGCCAAGGAGCGCCTCAACGAGGTCCGCCCGCTGTTCAACGAAGCCAAGCGCGTGATGGACGGCGTGAAAAGCTCCATCGACACGGCGGACAACATCTTTGTCACCCGCCGTCCCGTCAAGAGCATCGCCTATATCGTGGTGACCAGCGACCGCGGCCTGTGCGGAGGCTATAACCTTGACGTGTCCAAGGAGGCGCTGGCGTTTATCAACGCCCACAAGGACAGCGCGGCGCATATCATTTCCGTGGGCGCGAAGGGGCTGGATTTTTTCCTGCGGCGCCGGAAGCCCGTCGCCCACCGCTTCGCCGACCGCTCGGACGCCACGGCGTACCGAGACGCGGAGGCGCTGGTCAAGCTGATTACTTCGATGTATGTCTCCGGCGAGGCGGACGAGGTCTATGTCATCTATACGCACTTCGCTTCCATGCTCTCCCATGTGCCGCACATCGTCCGGCTCCTTCCGGTCGGCAGCAGCGCCAACACGGTGGACACCGGAAAGGAAATGCTCTATGAGCCGGAGATCGACACATTTCTGGAACACGCGATCCCCATGTATCTGAAGGTGTTTTTATACGGGGCGATGGCGGAGGCGACCGTCTGCGAGCAGGCCGCGCGCATGATGAGTATGGACGCGGCCGCCAACAACGCCGAGGAGATCATCGACGATCTGACCCTTGTATACAACCGTGAGCGGCAGGCCATCATCACGCAGGAGCTCAATGAGATCGTAGGCGGCGCAAACGCCTTGAGCTAGCCCGGGGCGCACGAAAAGTTTTTAGTTTTAGGCAAACGCGAAGCGTTTGCCGCGAGGAGGCGGAACCGTTGGCGGAAAAACAAAACATCGGTAAAATCGTTCAAATCATCGGAGCGGTGCTGGACATTCGGTTTGAAGACGAGCTGCCGGCGCTGTACAACGCGATCGAAATACGCAGCGGCGATGAGATCGTGACGCTGGAGGTCGCCCAGCATCTGGGCGACAATGTCGTACGCTGTATCTCGATGGACTCTACGGACGGGCTTCTGCGGGGGCTGGACGCGCTGGACACCGGCGCGCCGATCTCTGTGCCTGTCGGGACCGAGACGCTGGGGCGTATGCTGAATGTACTCGGCAACGCCATCGACGGAAAACCGGAGATCGAGGCCAAGACGCGCTGGCCGATCCATCGCGCCGCGCCGGGCTTTGTCGATCAGACGACCGCCGCCGAGCTGCTGGAGACGGGCATCAAATCCGTCGACCTGCTGTGCCCGTATTCCAAGGGCGGCAAAATCGGCCTGTTCGGGGGCGCGGGCGTCGGAAAGACCGTGCTGATCATGGAGCTGATCCGCAACATCGCCACGGAGCACGGCGGCTTTTCGGTGTTTGCCGGCGTGGGTGAACGCACGCGCGAGGGCAATGACCTGTATAACGATATGAGCAAGTCCGGCGTCATCAACAAGACCGCGCTGGTGTTCGGACAAATGAACGAGCCGCCCGGCGCGAGGATGCGCGTGGGCTTTTCCGGCCTGACGATCGCGGAGTATTTCCGCGATGTGTCCATGCAGGACGTGCTGCTGTTCATCGACAATATCTTCCGCTATGTACAGGCCGGTTCGGAGGTTTCGGCGCTGCTGGGCCGTATGCCGAGCGCCGTCGGATACCAGCCGACGCTGGCCACCGAGGTGGGAAGCCTCCAGGAGCGCATCACCTCCACCCGCTCCGGCTCCATCACCTCCGTCCAGGCCATTTACGTCCCCGCCGACGACTTTACCGATCCGGCCGCCGCCACGACGTTCGCGCATCTGGACGCGACCACGGTGCTTTCGCGCGCCATCGTCGAGCAGGGCATATATCCGGCCGTCGACCCGCTGGAGTCCACCTCGCGCATCCTGGACAGAAATATATTGGGCGACGCGCATTACAACACGGCGCGCTCGGTGCAGAGCATCCTGCAGCGCTATAAGGACCTTCAGGACATCATCGCCATCCTCGGTATGGATGAGCTGTCCGAAAACGACAAGCTGATCGTCAACCGCGCCCGAAAGGTGCAGCGGTTCCTGTCTCAGCCGTTCTATGTGGCCGAGAAATTTACAACGCTGCCGGGCCGGTATGTGCCGGTGGCGGAGACGGTGCGCGGCTTCCAGGAGATCATTGACGGCAAGCACGACGACATCCCCGAAGGGTATTTCCTCAACGCGGGCACCATCGACGAGGTGGCCGAAAAGTTCAAGGAAGCGAAATAGGTGATCGTATGGCGGAAGAGACAAAGCAAGTCCGGCTGCGCATCATAACGCCGGAGGAAATTAAGGTCGACGAGCGGGCCGCTATGATCATCATGCGCTGCACCACCGGCGACATGGGCATTTTGCCCGGGCACGAGGCGCGTTCGGCGGTATTGGACTACGGCGTGCTGCGCATCCTGAATCCGGACGGTGAGCGCAGAATCGCTGTGTTCGGCGGTCTGGCGGAGGTGCGTGACGATGTGGTGACCGTGCTGGCCAACGCCGCGGAATGGCCCGAGGACATCGACCGCGCGCGCGCCGAGGCGGACCGTGAGCTGGCCGAGCGGCGTTTGCAGGAAACGCAGGATGATCTGGAGGTCAGGAGCAATCAGGCGGTCCTGCGCCGGTCACTGGTGCAGATCGAGGTCAGCTCCTATCCGTTGCTCAGCGTGCCGGTGAAGAAGGAATAACGCGCCGCGTTCCGGCGCGTTCCCGCGTGACAGAACGATCAGGAGGCCGTCCCCCGACGGCCTCTTTTTACTGGCGCGAAACGGGACCCGGTCCGGCCGCGGCTGAAATCCGGGTTGCAACCCGCCGCCGGTCACGCTATAATATCGGGGATGGGAGGAATCCGCTTTGTCCCCTGTGTTGATGCTGAAGCTCGGAGAGATGGTGCTGAAGGGCCTGAACCGCGCGCGCTTTGAGCAACGCCTGCTGGATACCCTGCGGCGGCGTCTGGAGGGCCTGGGCGCGTTTTCCGTGCGCAGCTTGCAATCCACCGTTTATGTGGAGCCGGAGGAGTCCGTCCCCGCCGAACGCCGCGAAACCGTGGTCTTGCGGGCGCGGGACGCGGCCCTGCGCGTGTTCGGGATCGCCGCCGTCACCGTCGCCGAAAAGACGGCGCCCGATCTCTCCCCGGTTCTGCAGGCCGCTCTGTCGCACTGCGGCCTGCAAACCGCCCAAACCTTCAAGGTCGAGGCGCGGCGGGCCGACAAGTCCTATCCGCTGACCTCTCCCCAAATCTGCGCGGAGCTGGGCGCGCGCCTGCTGGAGCGCCTGCCGCATCTGACCGTCGACGTTCACCGCCCGGAGGTTACTGTCTGGGTGGAAATCCGCGAGGGCTTCGCCTATGTGCATACCGCGCCTCTGCCGGGCGCGGGCGGGCTTCCGGCGGGGATGAGCGGCAAGGCCGTTTTACTGCTGTCCGGCGGCATCGACTCGCCCGTCGCGGGCTGGCGCATGGCGCGGCGCGGACTGGAGCTGGTCGCCGTGCATTTCCACAGTTATCCGTATACCTCCCGGGAATCCCTTGAAAAGGTGAGGGAGCTGGCCTGCCGCTTGGCCGCGTGGCACGGGCCGATGAAGCTGTACACCGTCCCGCTGACCGCCGTGCAGGAGCGGATGCGCGCCGAGGGGCCGGAGGACTACTTTACCCTCCTTCTGCGCCGCAGTATGGCCCGCATCGCCTCCGCGGTCGCCCTGCGGGAGCGTTGCTCCGCGCTGATCACGGGCGAGAGCCTGGGGCAGGTCGCCAGCCAGACGCTGGAGGCGATGGCCGTCACGGGAACGGCGTCGACGCTACCCGTCTTCCGCCCGCTGGCGGGCATGGACAAGGAGGAGATCGTGACCACGGCGCGGCAGATCGGAACCTTTGAGATTTCCATCCGCCCCTTTGAGGATTGCTGCACGGTGTTCACCCCGCGCCATCCGAGGACCCGGCCCCGGCCGGGGCCGGTGCTGGACGCCGAGGCGAAGGGGACGTGGATCGCGCTGGAGGGCGAGGCGCTGACCAGCGCCCAACGACCGGAGGTGGCCTATGCCCCGCATTGCTGAAGTCATTGCCGTCGGAACCGAGCTTTTGCTGGGCGGAACGGCCAACACGGACGCCCAGGACATCTCTCAGGGTCTGAGCGAGCTGGGCATCCACTGCTACTACCACACCACCGTCGGGGATAACCCCGGCCGTCTGCGCGAGGCCCTGCGTATCGCCGCGTCGCGCGCCGATATCCTGATTACGACCGGCGGGCTCGGCCCGACATACGACGATCTGACCAAGCAGACCGTCTGCGAATTTTTCGGGCGCGGGCTGGTCCCGCACCGGCCAACCTGGGAGCGGATTGAGGCGTATTTCCGGCGTATCGGCGCGCCGCCGACGGAAAACAACCGCCAGCAGGCGCTGCTGCCGGAGGACTGCGTCATCTTTGAAAACGATTGGGGCACGGCGCCCGGGTGCGCCTTCCGCGCGGGGGACACGCATATACTGATGCTGCCGGGACCGCCGCGCGAATGCCGGGCCATGTTCCGCGGGTGCGCGATGCCGTACCTGTCCTCCCTGCGCAGCGGGGCGCTGGTCTCGCGCGTGGTGCGCGTGTTCGGCCTGGGCGAGTCGCGCGTGGAAACGCTCCTGCGGGAACGCATGGAGAACGCCCGCAACCCCACCATCGCCCCATACGCCAGAGAGGGAGAATGCTTCCTGCGCGTGACGGCTTCCGCCGAAACCGAAGCCGAAGCCCGGGCGCTGACGGACCCCGTCGTCGCGGAGCTGTGCCGGGTTCTGCATCCCTATGTGTACGGCGTGGATGTCGATTCGCTGGAAAACGTGGTCTTTTCTTTGCTGGAAGGGCATAAGAAAACACTGGCGGCCGCGGAGAGCTGTACCGGCGGCATGATCGCCGCGCGGCTGACGGCCCTGCCGGGCGTCTCGCGCGTGTTCCGGGGCGGCGTGGTGGCCTATGACAACCGCGCCAAGCACGGCCTGCTGGGTGTTCCGGAGGATATCCTGCATCGGCACGGCGCGGTCAGCGGCCCCGTCGCCGAAGCGATGGCCCGCGGCGTCTGCGAGCGCACGGGGGCCTCGCTGGGGCTGGCGGTCACCGGGCTGGCCGGACCGGACGGAGACGGCTCGGATACGCCCGTGGGCACGGTGTTCCTGGCGCTGTTCGACGCGGAGGACGGGACGCTGAACTGTGTCCGGAAATCGCTGGGCGACGAGCGCCACCGCGTCCGCTCCGCCGCCGCCGGGCACGCGCTGAACATGGTCCGGCGGCATTTTTCAGAAAAGGGATAGAAAAGTGCAAAAAGGGCTTGCAAGTTTTCTATGGGTTGGGTTATACTTCTCATGGAACGATTACTCCTGATGACAGAAAGGAGGTTTTCTATATGAGTCCGACCGCGGAGAAGGTACGCGCCATTCTGGCCGCGCAGTTGGATGTCGACGAGGATAAAATCAGCAGCGACACCAACATCGCGGAAGAGCTGGGCGCGGATTCCCTCGATCTTGTCGAATTGATGATGAGCATCGAGGAGGAATTCGATGTCACCATCGAGGAGGACAAGGTCCAGAATTTCAAGACCGTCGTTGACGTAGCCGCATACATTGACGGGTTGCTTTGAGATTCCGGAGCCAAGCGCGTTAAGACACAAGCAGGGAAGCCCACGCGCCGCGCGGCGGCGCGTGGGCTTCCTTGTGCTGGAGAGGCGTTTCTGTTGAGCCGGTTTCCATATTGCTCCACGTTTTTTCCGCCCCGCTCACGCTATACTACACACAAAGGGCGTGAGATTGTGAAAACGGCGTCAAAAGCGGCGCTGACCGGCATGGCGGCGGGCTTTGTCAACGGGCTGACGGGTACGGGCGGCGGGATCGCCGCCGTTCTGCTGTACGCGGGCTGGCTCGGCCTGGAGCGGAAAAAGGCGCTGGCGACCTCGATGCTGACCCTTTTGCCGCTCTGCGGGCTGTCCGCGCTCATGTACGGCCTGCGGCAGGGCTTTGCGTGGTCGGAGGCGTGGCCGTATCTGGCCGGGGGGCTGGCGGGCGGCGTGCTGGCGGGACGGTTCTATGGACGCCTCAGCCCGCTGTGGCTGCGGCGGGGCTTTGGCGCGCTGCTGGCCGCGGGCGGGCTGAGGATGCTTTTTTCCTCCGGATGAACCCGTTGTGGGACGCGCTGGCGGGGCTGGCGGCGGGCGTGCTGTCCGGTTTCGGTCTCGGCGGCGGGACGCTGCTGATTCTCTATATGACATGGCGCGGCGGACTGAGTCAGCACGCCGCGCAGGGGATCAGCCTTCTGTATTTCATTCCCTGCGCCGCCGGAGCGCTGGCCGGGCACATCCGCAAGGGGCAGGCGGAGCTGAGGGCCGCCGTTCCGGCTGTCCTGGGCGGACTGCCGGCGGCGGCCCTCGCCGCGTGGTGCGCTCTCGCGCTGGACGGCGGGATTTTGCGCAAGGGGTTCGGGGCCGTGATCATCGCCGTGGGACTGCGGGAGATGATATCTGAACGGGCATAGCGTCTACCGCGCCGGCGGCGCGGGCAGCGTGACCTCGGGCCGGGGCGTGCCGTACGGGGCCTCGCGCGCGCGCCGTTCGGACTCCCGCGTGACGGTGAACAAAATCAGCAGCATCGCCAGAAAGAGCGCCGCCAGCATCGCCGCGTTGCGAATCTCCGGGTTTTTCAGATGGTGTATGAATTTCATAGGCGGTACGGGGGTCGCAGGATTCCGCGCTCGGTCACGATGGCGTCTATCAGCGCCGCGTCCGTCACGTCAAAGGCCGGATTGCGGACGCGGACGGGCGTTTCGCCGTAACCGCGCGGAGCCACCTCCTCCGCGCCGCGCTCCTCGATGACGATCGCGCCGCCGTCAGGACAGGCCGCGTCCAGGGTGGAGGTCGGGGCGCAGATATAGAACGGCACGCCGAAATGCCTGGCCAAAACCGCCAGACCCAGCGTGCCGGTTTTGTTGGCCGCGTCGCCGTTGCGCGCGATCCGGTCGGCGCCGGTGAACACCGCGCCGATCCGGCCCGCCTTCATCATCGCCGCGGCCATGCCGTCACAAATCAGCGTCACGTCCAGCCCCGCCCGCGCCAGCTCATACACGGTCAGCCGCGCGCCCTGCAGCAGCGGGCGCGTTTCATCCGCGTAAACGCGCAGATTATAGCCCTTTTCATGCGCGAGGTAGAGCGGCGCCAGCGCGGTCCCGATCCCGGCGGTCGCCAGCTTGCCCGCGTTGCAGTGCGTCAGAACGCCCATATCGGGCCGCAGCAGCGAAAGCCCATGCTCCCCGATGGCGCGGCAGGCGGCTTTGTCTTCCGCCTCGATGGCCCGCGCTTCCTCCAGCAGCCGGCGCTCCAAAGCCTCGCGCGGCGCGCCGGGATGGGCTTCCAGCGCGCGCATCATCCGCTCCAGCGCCCAGGTGAGGTTGACCGCCGTCGGGCGCGCCGAGGCCAGCCGCTCCGCGACGCCGCGCGCCGTCTCCGGCGTCAGCCGGTCAAGGGCGCGCGCCCCCAGATACAGCCCGTAGGCCGCCGCCACGCCGATGGCCGGGGCCCCGCGCACGCGCAGAGCGCATATCGCCTCGCGCACCCTGTCCGGCGTGGTCAGCGGGAGATAGACTTCCTTGTCCGGCAGCCGCGTCTGGTCCAGGATCACCAGCGCGCCGCCGGTAAATTCCAGTGTTTTCATGACGGCAACTCCAGCCCCGTTGGTTTATTTTCCCGCCGATGCTCAGAACGGGTTCCCCTAGAGCGCAAATACAACGTCTGAGCCTCGTACAATGTGCAATCTAAAGGTTTACGCCGGTTGTGGGGGCGGCCGTCCCGGCCGCCCGCGGACGCCATATATGGCGTCCCTACACGGATGTTATGTTTTAGATTGTACATTGCACTATGGGAACCGATTTTCACAGTACCGGCAGTATCCGTCGTCCGCCAGCGGCGGCAAATAGGTCTCCCGGGAGCTGATACAGCTCCCGTAAGAGCAGCGCGCGCCGTCTCCGGGGTAGTTTCGGGGCGGCTCCTCCTTCGGCAGCCGCGCCAGCGTCAGCAGCAGCGCCATCCGGATGGGCATGCCGATCTCCGCCTGACGGAAATAGGCGCTGCGGGGGTCGGAATCCACATCCGGGTGAATCTCGTCCACGCGCGGCAGAGGGTGCATAATCAACAGATCGGGCCGCGCCCCTCTGAGCTTTTGCGGCGTAAGGACATACACGCCCTTCAGCCGCTCATACTCCCGCGGGTTGACAAACCGTTCGCGCTGGATGCGCGTCATGTACAGCACGTCCAGCTGTCCCAGCGCGGCTTCCATCCGCGTGGCCTCGATAAAGCGGATTTTGTTCTGTTCCATATAGCGGTGCAGGTAGGGCGGCACGCCCAGCGCGCGCGGCGAAATCAGCGAGAGCTGGATGTTTTTGAACGCGCCCAGCGCGCGTATGAGGCTGTGTGCGGTGCGCCCGTGCCGCAGATCGCCGCACAGACCGATGTGCAGGCCGTCCACGCCGCCGCGCAGGCGCGTGAGCGTGGCCAGGTCCGTCAGCGTTTGCGTCGGATGCAGGTGCCCGCCGTCGCCGGCGTTGACGACCGGGCACGCGCTGTAGAGCGAGGAGGCCAGCGCCGCGCCCTCGCGCGGATGGCGGATGACGATCACGTCGGCGTAGCCGGAGACCATGATGATGGTGTCCTTCAGCGTTTCTCCCTTGGCGGCGCTGGTCACGCCCGGGTCGCTGAAGCCGATCACGCCGCCGCCGAGCCGCTGCATGGCGGACTGAAAGGAAAAGCAGGTCCGCGTGGACGGCTCATAAAACAGCGAGGCCATGACGTGCCCGCTCAGCGCGTCCCGGAAATCCCGCGGACGCTCCCAGAGGTTCTCCGCCAGCGCGTACAACTCCCGCCATTCCGCCGGAGTGATATCCCCGAAGTCGATCACATGCCTCACGCTGTTCACCCGACCTTTTCGAGCCAGTATAGCACAAATCGGGATTTTACGCAAGCGGGGAGAAAACTCCGCGGGACGCGGAGGGCCGCGTCCCCTACGGACGGGATCAGGGATAGCGCGAAAATTCTTTATATTCCAGTGAATTTTCTCTTGTACTGCAAGAGGGAATCTGTTATACTGATTCAAATGAGTTAAACGGATGAGAAACGAGGTGGGATGAATGGCAGTAAGCTATAAAAAACTTTGGAAAATATTGATTGACAAGGATATGAAGAAGCAAGATCTGCAAAAATCGGTGGGGGTATCGTGGGGTGTGATAACAAGACTCTCGAAGGGCGAAACTGTCAGCTTGGACGTGCTGATCAAAATATGCAAATATTTAGGGTGCGACATCGGTGACATCATGGAACTGCTACCGGATGACCCGAAGGATGTGTAGGCGTGGCTCGGCTTGAAGATATAACTGTTGGCACAAGCGTTATCGGCATTGCCGGAAACACGTCGGTATGTGTTGTTGCGGTCAAATGTCATGGCAATTCCGTATTGGAAGTTACCTTCAAAG
>Ga0099364_10015036_pt1 | contig 10232 bp, 9 predicted proteins | sample TergutTh196P3_FD_73070 | JGI IMG/M metagenome (GOLD analysis project Ga0099364, IMG submission 73070) | Microcerotermes parvus P3 segment gut microbial communities from Pointe-Noire, Republic of the Congo - Th196 P3 | ecosystem: Host-associated > Arthropoda: Insects > Digestive system > Gut ...
GTCAACCTTGAACGTTAATACGGTACGAATAAGAAAAACCGGTACTTCACGAATCCCCGGACTGGCGCAAGCCTGCCTGTCTACCCCACAAGATCAAAAAAACCCTACAATTCTACAAAACTCTGGAGTAAAATTAAGTTTTTTGGTGGTCAGCGGCGGTTTTTGAGCGTTTCAGGAACCGAAAAAGTTGACATAATGCGCATTATCAGAAGTTCTATACCGGAGGGCAGGATCGAAAATGCAGCTTATCCGCCCTATCCGTGAGAAACGGGTGATGAGCCAGGCATCGAAGCCGGGGTGGGCCCCCAGGCAGCCGAAACAATTCCCGGAGGAAAGTTTTTTAACCTTGCGGAATTCAGGCCCGCTAACAGGGCGGACGCTTTATTGCTGCTCCGCAAAGGGGCTGAGTACTTCCAACGCCAGGAACCCAACAGCCCTATCCCATTACTGGTAAACCGGGCCCTACGCATCTCGGAGATGAATTTCATCGATTTATTGAAAGACATAGTACCGGATGCCCTGAACCAGGGCAAGAATATCCTTGGGGTTAAGGATACTGATTCCTAGGGTTTATTACACAAAGCAAACAAGTATAAAAACTCAAGCCCGGTAGAATTTTTTAACCGTATCAAGCATGATGTAGATATGTTTGCCGGCGGTGAGGAACAGGCCGACGACATTACCATGCTGGTCTTGAAGTATGGACAATAGCATATCATATAAGGAAGGAAAAAAAGACACTGAAAACAATGTATGTAATGGGCGAAGACGAAGACGTGCTCGGCTATAACCCGAAACTGCCCTATCAATTTGCCGCAATAGACTGGGGTAAAGATTCAGAAAAACGTTTTTGCAGGACTTGAAAATAGGAGAAAAAATGACACCTACTTTATCAATTGCCAATTTAACAGCCACAGGAGATGTGGTCCTGGGTCCCGGAGGTCTGACCAATCTGGCAAAGGGGCTTCCTTTAGCGTGCATGGCGGACTTGGTGGCAGGTCCTGTATGTGTGGCCGGGGCTATCACCATGCCAATCCCCACGACTTTTAACAATATAGTAATGGGCCGCCCCCAGGCTAACCTCTCCAGCGTAGTGGTTGGCGTTTCCGTTGTGGGAGTCCCGGTCAGCACCGCGGTAGTGGTGACTCCAAACATTAATTTAATCGTCTGAACAAGGAGAGAATCATGACAATAAAAACATTATATGTGATGAAAACAGGTGCTCCGGTTGACAATGTTGTACCGAAACTTCCCTACCAGTTTTCCGCAGAGGAAAATATTGGTGACAGTAGTACAAGGTATATCGTTGATATTGTTATGCCCATTGGCGGTTCCCAGTCCGCCCTTTTCCGTTATCCCAAAGAAGGCGAAAAAGTTCTGGCCGTTATCGAAGACGGCAGATCATACCTGATGGGATATTTGCCGACGGAAACGGAAAAGGACGATATTTTTTCCGGGGAGGGTGATGAACAAATACACCCCGATAAAATGGCCGGCCAGTTTTTCCGTTACAAGGGGCCGGAAGATTCTCCCCTGGAAAAAGAAGATGAAAAAGATACCTTTTCGGAAATAGGTTTTTACCATGAAACCACTCAATGGAAACCCGCCGGCAGCGATGAGGCCGCCCCCTGTCCTGATATTACCGCCATGAAAATAAAGTCTTCGGGCGATTTGCACATGGATACGCAAAATCATCAGCGGACAAAAGCAAAACGTTTTGAACTTCTCGTTGACTGCGAAGGCGCCGCCGATTACACCAAAGAAACAGAAGACTACACAAAAGAAGATTTCGCGTTTGGGGATATGAAGGGAGACGACCCGCAGCTTTATGCCGGGGACGCGCATATAAGGGCGAAAAACCGGATTGTTATAAAGGCGGGAGACGAAATACAACTGGAAGTGGGAAGGTCTGTGGTTATCATAAATGACACAGGGGTTAGCATAGTATCACGAAAAACAAAATCCCGGGACTCAAACACGTGGGATTCAAAACTTGCCGTATGCGCAAAAGACGGAATCGGAATGTTCGGAAACTGGCTTAACCTTAAAGGCGGTTATGGCTTTGATCTGTCAGAAGGTTACGGCGGTTCTGTAAACTCAAAGCTCGGCGTTGCGCGCATGGAAGGTCTTGACGTACGGCTTTCCACAATAAATACAAAAAATTATTCCCAGCTTAGTGCATCCAATACAAGCGATTTTTCGGCAAACTGCGTGAGCAATAAGGGCGACGGAAAGGGCAGCCTTTCCAAGGAATCACGCATTGGAGGCGGCGCGCTTGGCAACCTTACAAGCAACAGCCTTAAAGCCTGCGGCGACTGGGGTGATAACGCGAGGTCTATGCTGCTTCACCTTGAAATGCTTTTAATTTCCCATGCGCTTGTAGGAATAGAGCTTGAACAGACAGTGCCCAAAGAAGAACTCGACGACTTGTATCAGGCTTTGGCGTGCAGCGAATATGATCTGATAAAAGAATGCGTAAACTCTCTTGCCCAGTCCTGCCCCGAAGCCGCAATTTTTGAAACCGTTGTTCATCTTCACAGAAACGCAAAGCTGGAACTCAATGCAAACACCATCATGAAATACAACATAGAAAACACCCAGGCGGAAACTGCGCAAGGGGGCAGCGCAAAAAAATCTGTAGTGAACAAAATAGGCATTGATGCAAAACAGTTTTCGCAAAACCTTTACGAGTTCGCCTCGCAGGAAGATATTGACGACGGGTTAAGGAGGCTTTGATGGCAAAGAAAAAGAAGAGTTCTTCTGACATGGCCCAGGAATCAGGAACCCCAAAAGCAGAAGCATCTTTTGAAGAGTTTAAGGCAGAAGCCAAAGCGGAGATAAGCATTTCGGCGAGCATTGCTTCTGCCAGCGCCGTTGGTATCCAGTTTGCGTTTTACCTTGGCAGATCGATTGTGACCGGACTTCAAAATTCTTATGGCATTGCATCATCAGAGGATTTTCTCCTGATGCAAGAACAGTTTTTGGGAAAATTTGTTGTTTCGAATAAAGTTGATTTAGGAATAGCCGGTATGGACTCGTTTGCCCTGGAAAGTGAATTGTGCAGCATAAAATCGGATATTTCTGCCGTCAACAGCCGGATTACGGCTCTTGGGGTAAAAGTGTAAAGTGGCAGGAGGTCATCATGGGAAAAAAGAACAAAAAAAACCACACAGAAACACTGGAAAAGTCCGGAGTTCCGGAAGCAGAAGCATCATGGGGAATATTTAATACAACTGCTGCTGCAGAACTGCACATATCGGCAAGTATTGCTACCGCCAGCGCTATGGGTTTCCAGTTCGGAATTTATATTGGCAGATCAATTTTCAGCGGAATCATGGTTTCGGCCGGTCTGATTCAATCTGAGGGGTTTGGCCTTCTGCATAAAATATCTTCGAGTATGGTAGAGAATAAAGCCTTTCATCATGAAGCCGGAATAGCTGACATGAATGTAACGGCCTTAAAAAGTGAAATAAAAGGGCTTGAAAACAAACTTGACGCTATTGACACCCGCATTGGCGTTCTGTCGAATCATGTATAAGAGGTTATCATGGCAAAAAAAAGTCATACAGATATATCAGAAGAAGCAAACAACTACAAAGCAGAAGCATATTTCTGGACAATATTCCATGCAGATATTAGCACTGAAGTAGTGGCTACGGTAAGTATTGGTTCTGTCAACGCTACAGGTTTTTCTTTTTCAATTGGCGGCATAAGAGTAATCTTGCATGGTATTTTTAGTCTTACTGCCGGGATTTTTTCTTGTGGTAATGTATTGGGGATTAATTTAACAGGCGCCCATCTTTCAGTGGGCTCTCTTGCGGAAAATCTTGGTATAATCCATCCGAATTTAGAAGCGATAAAGACAAAGCTTTCCGGTGTTCAATCAAAAACAGGCGTTATAGACAACAAGCTTGATGCTCTGTCGCTCGAACAATAAAAAGGAGAAAAAATGGCAGATAAACTTGATTGGATGAATAAACACCTGGTCGTCATTCGCTATGTCACACTAAAGGATGTAGTCGAAAAAGAGGGCTATAAAATCCCGCCGGATATCGAAGAGCTGTTCGCAGGCGTCAGCGGAGCCGAAGATATGATTTTTAAGCTTGCAGGTTCGGAAAAATACAAGGAAGCCTGCCAGCTCATGGTATACATTGCACATAAAAGGGCAGCAGTCTGGTGGGGGTATCGCTGTGTTCTTTCTTTAATGGAAGAACTGCAAATTAACCCCGCAAAAGAAGCCGGACTGGACAGCATCGATGAAACAGTTAAGATGATGGATATCAATGCATTAAAGGCAAAAATGAAAGAAATACATCCTGAATGGCCACAGCCGCCGCCCATCCCCAAAGCTTCCGGCGAGGACATTGCTGCAATAAGCGAAAATCTTGCAAAAATGGAAGCGGACTACCAAAAAGCAAAAGCGGGCGTAAACCCGAAAATGCTTAAACTTGTTCAGGATGAAATGGAAAAATCCTTCCAGCAGTACAAGGCAGTCCATGGTATACACCCGCTGGACAAGTTAAAAGAACTGGGAGAAGCTTTAAAAAAAGATCCTTATGCAATCGACTATAATGCCCCGATTTTTCAGCAGGAAGCGCTGGTTAAAGCCAAATTACAGGCGGAAGCGGCAAATATAAAAGATACCCTTCAAACGGTTTTACCACCGCAGGTTCCGGCTCACAGGAAAAAAGTGAAAGGCAACGCCTTAAGCGCGGTATACGCATGGGTTGCCGCTCCCAATGCACAGAACAGCCAAAAATGCCTTGACATCGGAAACGAGTGCAGCGACACGGCAGAAGGGCTTTTGTCCCTGTCCGCTTTTTGGTCTTTCGGCGATCTTTTGCCTTTAAAGGAAGATCAAACTGTTCCCACCCCGCCGGGGCTTGCCCCCAATGGTCTTAACGGTGTATTTTTAATGTGTGCCCTGCACCAGGGCGGAACCCGTAAACCAAAAGAACGCTTCGAAGAATACTTCAGAATTGGTGTAGAAGTATTAGTCGGAGCCGACAACTGGGAAGCGTCCGTAGGCACAGGCAAAGCGCCGCACGAAGAAGAGGGATATCAGGCAGACGGCAGCCCCCGGCAGCAGGATAATACCGCAGGAGAAAATGTGTACAAACGCTGGAAACCGGGCGAACCAAGGGGATAAAGTATTATGAGTAAAAAGTTTTTGTTTGTCGTTATTATTACGATTTTATTGACAGCTTCAGGCTGTCAGACAAAAGCCGCTTTTGTTTTGCCCGAAGGCTTTGTATACACAACCGATGTGATACCGGATGCCCTTTTGGACATACGCTACTATAGCACTTACAATTTTGTGGGCCGACGTATCGACGGCTATCATGCTCCAGTTTCCATCTTTACAAAAGAGGCCGCCGAAGCTCTGAAAATCGCAAGTGATCTTCTTGCTGAACAAGGCTATATTATCAGGATTTTCGACACATACAGACCCGCCGATGCAGTATCCCATTTTATGCGCTGGGCAGATGACCCGGATGACAACCGAATGAAAAACATTTTTTACCCGGAAGTAAACAAGGAAAACATGATAGTGGAAGGTTATGTGGCGCCTCGCTCCAGCCATTCCCGCGGCGGTGCGGTTGATCTGACTATATTGTGCATGTTGACCGGAACAGAGCTGGATATGGGTTCGCCTTTTGATTTCTTTGGCGAGGTATCCCATCACGGTACAGATAAAATAACCCAGGATCAGCTTGTCAACAGGTTGGTCCTTCGCAGTGCAATGGAAGAAGCGGGCTTTGAAGCATACGCTTATGAATGGTGGCATTACGGTTTAATAAACGAACCTTTTCCGGACACTTACTTTAATTTCCCGGTTCGATGATGTTGTTTTATATTTTAAAAAGGGAGATATAACATGAAAAAAATTGTACTTGCAGCCATGACTGCCTTAATAATTTTAACCGGCTGCAGGAATCAAATTCCGTTATCAAACCAGACCTTGCACTTGCTGGTCAATGGGCTGAGTATGGAGATACCCCTAGGTAAAAACGGCGCATTCTTTGATGTACAAACATTAAACTCGGAATTTCCAAACACTTTTGAACTTGTAAATAAGCTTTCAGGTGTTTCGATATCGGTCAACGGGCAAAGAATTGAACAAAACAAACCGCTTGAAATAGCGGTAAACAGAATCGCATATAACGAAAATATCGAGATAACAATCAGAAGCAAAGAAGATCGCCGGACAATTTACATTCGCACTCTCAATTCTGCCATACCAACTTATACGACGGCCGGGGTAAGCCCGCATGAAGGGCATTATTATCTTACACTTCTCCCGGTACCTGTTATGCTTAAACTGGACAAATACGGTGAAATAATTTATTACCTTTGTCCAAAAAATGCAAAAGAGATGGGCGTTGCGGATATTGAAACAAGTACTCCCGCTATGAGTTATTGGGATTTCAAAAAACATGTCCTTTCAAACGGCAGAGTGCTGTATAGTTATCATGAACAAAATCCTTATTATAACCGGCTTAATCTGTACGGTTATGCCGGAGGAACGCGGGTTATTCTGGATGAAAGATACAAAGAAATAAATCGCATTATACTTGGAGCAAATTACGCTCAATCCGTTAATGCAGTTGATGGTCATGATTTTTATCTGATAGATGAAAATCACTATATAGTATCAAATTACGAACTTAAACTTGTGTATAATATTCCGGCCTCTCTTGATCCGCACCCGCAGGGCAGTAAGGTAGTAACATCTCACATTCAGGAAGTAAAAAACGGCGAAGTGCTGCTTGACTGGTACAGCACGGATTATCCGGAGCTTTATGCCTTGTCCGAAAGCGATTACAATGATTTTGCAAATCGTACCACGCAGCAGCCGGATTATATTCATTTTAATTCGGTAGATATTGATACAGACGGAAATCTTATCTGTTCATTCAGAAATATCAGCACAATTCTAAAAATTGATCGTAACAGCGGGGATATCATATGGAAATTATCCGGCAATGCCGATGAGTTTGGGCTTACAGATTACCAAAAAACATCGAATCAGCATTATACCCGCAGAACTCCTGACGGATATATTACCATATTCGATAACAATGTAAGGAATCAGAGGTCCAGAGTTTTAAAAATCATGATTGATGAAGAAGCAAAAAGAGTGCTTGAATGGAAAGAGTTTATTGTGCCGGGGCATTTTTCTGTAGTTTGCGGCAGTGCGGTGAATCTTGAGAACGATGTGTTTGTAATTGGATGGGGTTTCAGCGTAGACGGATCTGCCGCCTTTACGGAAATTGATTTTGCCGCCAATCAAAAACTGTTTGAACTCACCTTCTCCGAAGGGATGAATGCTACTTACCGCGCTGTTAAGTATTGATATTAAACATTTAAATAGTTCATACTTACATTGTGCCATAAAATAAGGGCAAAAACAAGCCTGTTTTGCAAAAATATAAGGGCAAAAAATGGCCTATTTTGCTAAAATATAAGGCCAAACTGGAATTCAGATCACCATATGGCCGGTTGTCAATTAAGGCCCACTTTTATATAATGTACAAAATGATGCTTCCCGGCGAAAAAAAGACATCCGTCAGAAAAAAAGTGTCTGCCCTTACGGCGGCGGTTTCTTTTGCGTCGATTTTGATTGCAGGGTTAATTACCGTAGGCTCCCTGTTCGTCTTGCGGAACAATATAATTGCCATAGGCGAACAGCTCGGCGGCAGGGCGGCGGAAGAAAGCCTGAACACCATGGAAGAAGTCATGATCAACAGGGCGGAGATCCTTGCGGTCAACAGGGCGGCCATGTGCGATACTTTGCTTTTGACAATGCAAATAACGGTGGAAGCGATTGCCCTCAGGGCAACGGAAATTTTGCAAAACTCCGGCAGATACAGGCCGAATCCCGTGCCGCCCCCTGACCCGGAAAACGCCGGTATTTTTTCCGCCCAGTTTATCAGGGCCGGGACCGGCGTCGACCTGGCCGCTATCAGAAGCGAATCAGGGCTCCTTGGGAATATTGAAAGCCTGCTGCTCAGCATAGCCCTGAGCTTCAATGTGCAAACTGCCTATATTGCCTCCGAATTGGGCTACGGTATACATGTTGATCAGGACTCTGACGCAAAGCCGGAATTTATGGATCCCCGCAGTCGTCCCTGGTACATTTCAGCCAGGGAAAATAACGCCGCCTCCTGGACAGATTTTTATACGGATATTTACGGCAGGGGCGGCAGCCTGACATGCGCCGTGCCGTTTTACAACGCAGACGGCAATATTGCTGGCGTTGCTGGCATTGATTTATTTCTTGACGAGCTTGTCCAAATTGTCTCAAACACCATGATCGGTGAAACCGGGTTCGCGTTTCTTCTGGCCCAAAACGGCGAAGCGATTATGTACGATGACCCAAATCCCATAATTGCCGAGGCTGCCGCTCTTGCGGTAAAAGGGCAAAGCGGTACCGGCTGGCTGAGGATGGAAGAAGTCCTGGTAGCCTACGCGCCGCTGGGAGTACTGCCCTGGATGTTTGTCACTGTTACATACGTCGATGATTTTGCCCCCATGGTGTTTGAAAACAGCCGGCGGATTATCCGCATGAGTGAAGGGGCGAACAGGCACATAAACAATATCATCATCCTCGTAGTTGTTTTGCTTGTTGCTGTTTTTGCCGTCGTCTTCCTGTCTATCGCAGTTATTTCACGGAAATTCGCCAATACCCTTACAGAGCCCATTGCCGCGTTAAGCGACGGCGTACGGCTTATAGCGGACGGCAATCTGGATCACAATATAGCTATACGCACCGGCGATGAAATTGAAGATTTGGGCGCGCAGGTCAATAAAATGGCAGTGGGGCTTAAAGAGTATATTTTTAACTTACAGAAAGTTACCGCCGAAAAAGAGCGCATCGGCGCTGAATTGGATGTTGCGGCCAGGATACAGGCGAGTATGCTGCCCTGCATCTTCCCCGCTTTCCCCCAGCGTTCGGAATTTTATATTTACGCCAGTATGCAGAGCGCCAAAGAGGTGGGAGGCGATTTTTACGATTTCTTCCTGATCGACAACAATACCCTTGCGGTGGTTATGGCTGATGTGTCAGGCAAGGGCGTACCTGCCGCGCTGTTTATGGTTATTGCCAAAACACTGATAAAGAACAATGCCCAATACGGCAAAAGCCCCGGAGAAGTCTTTGAAACCGTCAACAAACTTCTTTGCGAAAACAACGAAGAAACCATGTTTGTCACGGCATTTATGGGTTACCTGGACATACCAAGCGGAAGGTTCAGCTTTGTTAATGCCGGACATAACCCCCCTCTTATAAAACGCGCAGACACGGATTTTGAATGGCTCCCTGTCAAGCCGGGATTTGTGCTTGCCGGATTGGAGAACATGGTTTATAAACAGTGCGAAACAACCCTCGGCCGGGGAGATATATTGTGTCTGTACACCGATGGCGTTACCGAAGCGACCAGCTCTCAAGGGATGTTTTTTTCGGAGACCAGGCTCTTGGGTTCTGCAAACAAATACAAAAATTTAAAGCCGGAAGAATTAATAAACGGTATCAGAGCGGATATAGATCAGTTTGCCGGAGGAGCGGAACAGGCCGACGACATTACCATGCTGGTCTTAAAATATAAACTGTAGTATTGGAGGAAAAAATGACATTAAAAACAATGTATGTAATGGCAGAGAACGAAGATGTTGACGACGCCAAACCGCACCTGCCCTATCAGTTTGGCGCAGAGGAAAATCCGGGTTCAGACAGCAATTTTAAGTGCATCGTTGATATTGTTATGCCCATAGGCGGCTCCGAGTCCGCTTTTTTCCGTTATCCCAAAAAAGGCGAAAAGGTGCTGATCGGTGTTGAAGAAACAGTGAACAAAGCTTACCTTATGGGATATTTACCCTCGGAAACAGAAAAAGACCATATTTTTACAGGGGAGAATAACGAACAGATACGCCCCGGCGGAATGGCAGGACAGTTTTTCCGTTACAAGGGGCCGAATGACAATACGGCAGATAAAAAAAACTTTTCGGAGATAGGGTTTTATTCCGAACCTCCAAAAAACTTTGAAAAAGCAGAGCGGGGAAAAGAATTCAAACCAGTTGACACCCTGAAAATACAATCCACCGGAGACATATATCAAAAAGCGGAAAACCACCATCAAAGCAAGGCAAAGCGTTTTGAATTCCTTGCCAACTGCAGCGGAAACCAGGACACCGAAAAGGACGAAGCGTACAAAGAAAAAGAACGCCCCTTT
>Ga0099364_10015037_pt1 | contig 10231 bp, 6 predicted proteins | sample TergutTh196P3_FD_73070 | JGI IMG/M metagenome (GOLD analysis project Ga0099364, IMG submission 73070) | Microcerotermes parvus P3 segment gut microbial communities from Pointe-Noire, Republic of the Congo - Th196 P3 | ecosystem: Host-associated > Arthropoda: Insects > Digestive system > Gut ...
CCAATTTACCCAACCTTCAAAATGTTTCGGCTCAATTTCGTCTCTATCCACTTTTTTGTCGCTTTCGAGATACATCGCGTGAATATTCACTTTTTTTGTTCCGGGAATAAAAGAAAACGCTTTTTTCATATCTTTGCGGAGTTCTTCGGGATTTTTCGCTTTTCCATGATAATTGCCCGTAGCGGCGAGACCACCGTCGAGTGCCGCTCCACTGTTTTCAAAACCCGTCACGTCGTCGCCCTGCCAACAGTGAATAGACAAGACAAAATCTTTTATTGACTTTATCGCTTTTTCTGTATCGACTCCGATTTCTGCGTAAACTTCTTTCGCGTATTCATACGCTTTTTGTACCAACATAAAATTTTCCTCCGTTAATAAAAAATTTCATATGTTTAATATATTTTTCTTGTTGTATAAAGAAATTCAGTTATCTTCCGTGATAGATTGCCTCTGAAGAGGTCTAATAAATTTATTTGCCTACTATTTTTAAATATCTCTCATAAGCATCGTCGCACATCTTGGTATTTTCAGGCTCGTATGTCTTGACTTCAAAAGAATTTCTGATTATTTCTCTCGCTTCCTGAAGATTTTTAATCTCTCCCTGTGACATCATCTGCACCGCGATATTGCCTATCGCCGTAGCCTCGACAGGACCCGCGCAGACGGGAACTCCGCAAGCGTCGGCTGTATACTGGCATAAAATTTCTTCTTTTGTTCCCCCGCCTACGATATGAATATACGGCGTTTTTGTGCCTTTCAATTCATCAATACGCAGAAGTGTGCGTTTATAAGTCAATGCAAGGCTGTCAAAAATACATCTGACAATCTCGCCTTTTGTTTGAGGGATATATTGATTTGTACGTTTGCAGAACTCGCGTATACGTTCGGGCATATTTCCCGGAGTAATAAATTCAACGCAGTCTACGTCTACTAAACTCTTGAACGGCTCGGATTTCTGCGCCATATCAGATAATTCGTCGAAACTGATATTTTCGCCCTCTCTCTCCCATTGCCGTTTGGATTCTTGTTCAAGCCATAATCCCATAACATTACACAACACCCTGATTGTATTATTTACTCCGCCCTCGTTTGTAAAGTCGTATAACGCAGATTTTTCGTTTATTATCGGCTCTTTGGATTCCGTTCCCATCAATGACCACGTACCCGAACTGATATAGACAAAATCTTCGCCCTTAGCGGGAACCGCCGCTATCGCCGAAGCGGTATCATGGGACGCAACATTTACAACTTTTGCTTTTATATCCCCTACTTCTTCCAATACTTCCGACAAAAGACCTCCGAGAATATTGCCAGGCTGAACTATATCCGTAAGAATTGTCGGCGGAATATTCATAGGCGTGAAAAGTTCACGGTCAGAAGCCCATGCTCTTTTTTCGGCATCAAGCAATGCCGAAGTTGAAGCTATCGTATATTCCGTCTTTTTTATTCCCGTAAGAAAATAGTTGAGCAAGTCAGGGGTCATCAGAAGCGTTTCGGCGTTGTCAAAAACATGGGGTCTTTGCATTGATAACGAGAGCAGTTGAAATATAGTATTAAACGGCAGATACTGCAAACCCGTTATCTTATAGAGTTTTTCTTTTGATATTCTTTTATATGCTTCGATATTAATATTTTCTGTCCGTTTATCCCTGTAATGATACGGATTTTCTATCAATCTGCCCGTCTTGTCGAGCAGTCCGAAATCGACGCCCCATGTGTCTATTCCGATTGTCTTTATATCTCTGTCATCTGAATTAGCGCACTTTCTTAGGGAATTTTTTATCTCAAAAAATATTCTGAGTATATCCCACATAAAATAACCGTTGACATTTACAGGGTCATTTGAAAATCTGTGATTTTCCCGCAGCGTGAGTTTTTTTCCGTTAAATTCGCCGATAATACCTCTGCCGCTTGACGCTCCGAGGTCTATGGCGAGCATTTTTAAATTTGACATAAACCCTCCTCAATTAATTTATTTTTTATTTTGCTTCAAACAATTTTTCTGCGACATATTTTTCTCCCAACATAGAGAGAAGTTTAATTTCAATCTGTCTCGGATTTTCCCCGCAGTATATAGCCATAATGCCCTCTATTATAATCAGTCTGCTAAGAAGTTCCGAACCTGAATATCCGCCTGTTAAGATAATATTAACCAAAATTTCTTTCGCCGCCGCTTCTTCTGTTCCATCGCAGATTAAATTTATTGCTATTTTTAAAAAATCATTTTTTTCCAGTTCTAACCTGTGTTCTATTGCGGAAATAAGACCCACTTGACGTATTCGTCCGGCGAGATTTATTATTTTGTCTACAATCAGTTTTGATTTTTCTCTATCCTCATCTGTAAAATGACAGTCCAATTTTAACATAAGTTCATTCATATAATAACCGCCTTTTTTGAAAATAATTATTTATATATAGTTACATTAATTTGATTAACCAATCGAATAATCCACAACATCAGATTTTAAAAAACACCCGCCGCTGCTACGGCTTTTTACAAAAGAGAGCGGGGACGCTATCTTTTTTATTTATTTATCGGCAATACCGCTCTCAGCGATTCTACGGCAACTTTGAACGCTTCTTCTTTGGTCTTAAATTTATTCTTCACGTTCTCGCTGCCCCCCAATTCGTCAAGCCCCTTGAAAACGGAGAGATGCGGCTCTACAGTTAAAAAATTATCAAAGCCTTTGGCGTACAAATCCGCAAGTATCTCTTTTATTTTACCGTCGCCCAAACCCGCAGGCATAATTCCCTCGCTGTTTGCGTCTTTTATGTGCATATATTCTATATATTCCGAAAGCATATTATACGCATCGGGATACGGCGTAAATCCGCCGACTATAAAATTAGCGGGGTCGAATACAAATTTTATCCTGCCGTTGAAATATTTCATCAAATCAAGGCAAGCCTCCGGCGATTCGCCGTATATGCCCCCCTCGTTTTCGTGGCAGAGAATAACCTGATGTTCGTCCGCAAGCTCGGCAAGTTTTTCAAGACGGGAAATAACATCGTCGCGATATTTTTTATACCCGTCACCTTTTCGGTCCTCTTGCGGCAAAAAGAAACTGAACATTCTGATATATTCAGTGTCAAAAATCTTAGCGGCGGCAAGAACATTTTCGTATACTTTCAAGTGAACGTCAAAATCCCCCGTAATATCAAATTTGCCTATCGGAGAGCCTATCGACGATACTTTTATCTCGTATTTATCGAGAAGTTTTTTCGCTTCAATCATTTCGTCGTGATTCAATACGCTTATATTTTTCCCATTTACTCCGCGTATTTCAATATATTTGATATTATTTTCTTTAAGTCCCTCAAGCTGTTCAACAAAATCGTCGCTTATTTCATCTGCAAAGCCGCTAATTTTTATATCTTGCAATTTCATAATACAATACTCCCTTTATAAATTATTTTATATACCCATTATATACAAAAATTTATTGTTTGTAAAGCATATTTTCAAACTTTCTATAAACAAGCGTATAAAAATTTTTGATTATATCTAAATATTTATTTTGCAACGCCATGTGATTGATGTCCGTTTTTCTTCTCATAATAAAAAACCGAGAGATAATAATTTTTCTCTCTCGGTCATTCTTTATCCGTGACAGTTATCGTGCCTTATAGTTATCTAAATTTGAAAATAAACCTGTGATGTTGTTGTAGGGGACGACAAGGGCGGCAATAGTGATGAATAATTATAGTAGGGCGTGACGACCTCGGCACGCCGTGGATTTATGCCATTTCATACGGCACGCCGTAAATATATGCCATATTGAATTTATTTCCACGGACGATGGATGCATAGATTTAACTTTCACGGACAACGGGACGCATGGATTTAAATTTCACGGACGACCGAGGGCGGTCCGTCCCTACATTCAATCGCTGCATTTAATAAGCGTCTTAATAATATTATCTTTCTTCAATGCAAATTCTTCATTAGCCCTGTCAAATTCATCTAATCTATAGATATGCGTACCAACTCCCTTATAGTTCCATATTCCTTTTGAGAGCATATCTATTGCGTTTTTGCAACACTCAAACTGAAAATCCACTCTTCTTTCATGCGTGTTAATCGCAGTAATTCCTTTCCAACCCCACAGACACATATCTATTTTTCTGTCTCCGTCCTGATGCCAGCCCCCCATGCCGAGTGTGCCGTGTATTCCCGTCATATCCCCCGCTAATCTCAAACCGTCCTCGGTTCCCGTAAACTCCGAAACTACGTTGACGCCGCGTTCATACATATCATCATTCCACTGGGTTACTATATATTTTTTCGGTACTTCATCAGGCGTGTACATTTCGCTTGCTCCGAATTTTTCGGCATTTTCCAATGCCTGTCTGCGAGTGTCCACCGCAATTATTTTGCCCGCTCCCTGTAACTTTAAAAGAGTCATAACACCGAGTCCCATATATCCAACGCCTACCACAGCCACAGTATCTCCCGCTTTTTCTGTTCGCAATTTACTTGCCACGCTTAATATACATGAAAGCGGTTCACCCAAAGCATCTTCATCGGCGAGATTATCGGGTATATGTACCGAATATTGCTTTTTCATAAGGCAGTATTCGGCTAAACATGACGAGTTAGGCAATCCTGTCACTCTGTCTCCCGTCTTGAATTTTGTCACGCCCTCGCCTGTTGCCGCAACAACTCCCACAGGTTCATGTCCCATTGGCATATTACAATTTTCGGGCGCGTTATCCCATGGGTGCCAATCCGACATACACAAACCGTTATACTTGATTTTAACAAGCAATTCCCCTTTAGAGGGTATCAAATCCGATGTTTCTCGTACTTCACTTTTACGCGGTCCTATTACAAATAGCTGTTTCATATAAATCTCCTTTATTATATTATAAATCAGTAGTTTATATATGTATCTATTCTCTACGCCTGAATCTGTTCTTTGCATTAAAATAAAAAAGTACAACAACTATTCCCGCAATAAACAGTGCCATTCCTACAATCATCAGCCACAGAATATTACTTATTGCCCCGCCGATTATCATTCCTAAAAATACTTCAAGCATTAACATGACCAATCCGATAAAACGCAAAAATGATTTTTTATCGTATTTGTCTTTTTCTTCATCAGGTATTGTATCAATATATCGGGCTATGAAAAAATTCCCATGACCCGATAACATCATAAACGATATTACAGTAATAGGCAAGATAATAAAAATTATCACTATTCCGATTAATAACGCATCGCCCATATAAAATAAGCCTCATTTGCCTTTTCGTTAATATAACGCATCATAGTGCCTTGCTATTTCTAAACAAGATAAAAAACGAGGGAAAATACACCGAAACTCCCACTCTCTTTGCGAAAGAAAGCTTCAATTAGCACTATACGTTAATATATTATTTACTATATATTAACACAAATCGACTTATTTGTCAATAGTTTTGAGTTTAAAAATTAATATTTATTTTAGTGAATATTAAACGGGACACCCCTGATAGTGTCCCGTAAAATTTCTATTTCTATAATACAAATCTAATTTTATTCATAAATTGCGGCTGGGATTTTCAATACGACAATATCCGACGCGGGATTTTTGAGCGAGCCGTCTTTTTTATAGCTTGCTTTGGTTCTCAAATAAAGCGCGTAATTATCGCTTTCACTATCCTGAAGCAATTCCCCGAACCGAGATTTCAAGTCTTTATATGAGATTGCCCCTTTGGGAGATTCTTTCCAAGTCTTTCCGTCAACGGAATATTCCATTTTAGTTGTAAATCCGCTATACGTTCCCTTGCTGTCATTTCTCTTTATATTGGGCTTTGTTCCTGCTTTCGGAACTCTTATTTTTATAGGTGCGGAACCGAAATTACTCGCTTGATTGCCGTCGCCGGAATCTGCGGCATATTTAATTTGCACAACCACCCCCATCGGCGCGATTGAACTTGGGAAAGAAATACCTTTAGTTCCGCTTATCGTAGCTTTCAGCCAATCTGAAAGCCCTACCTGATAATAAATATCTATTTCTGACGCTCCCGACGCATTAAGCATTATTTGCTCATTTTTATAGACAATCTCGCCTTTTTCCGACTTTGACAGAACTCTCCTCGGAGGAATCGGCACCACTTGTCTGACAGACGAGGGATAATTACCGTTTTCTTCGCGTTCCACATCGTTGGCTAATCTTACGCCCAACCTGTAAGCGGTAGAACCGGACTTGGGTATAAGCGCGCTTATATCCATTTCATCGCCCATAAACGGGAACCATTTTTCATTTGCTTGAGATGCGCCGTCGTTGGCTGCTCGGAGAGAATACATATATTCCGCGCCTTTTTCATGGTCAAAATCATAAAATTGATAATTTCCACCGTGAATATCCGTCGCTATTCTTATCGTTTCTCTTTCATAATTGATTACGGGCAAGAAACTACCGCCGATACCATTTACTATAACTCTGAAAGTGAAAACATACGGCGATTTTGAACTTACGTCTTCTCTATCGGAATCAAATATAATAGTTATTATCGCCTCATCCGTATAGTCGCCTGAAACAATCGTGATACTTTTTTCCTCTGCTGAAGAATTTGAGTCGATATTCCTGTACATCCCCTCGCTTATGCCTATCGTTGAATTGTCGCTCACAGCTTCCCATGAATAATTTTTAAGTTCTCTCGTATAATTATCAGAAGCTTTCGCCGCAGACGAATATTCCATTACCCTGACAATATCTATCTTCATTTCTGATTCGGGCAGCATATATAAATTCGTCCTGCCGTCATATATTGTTTCCTGTCCTCGTCTCATAAGTACCGAAGAAATAGCTCCTTCTTCAGAACTCAAAACTCCGTCAGTAACATTTACCGTAAACGTCCTTGTATAAGTTTTGGTTGGGTCAAATATATTTGCCACAACTACGGTGATATTGGATTTGCCCGTTCTTTTTAATTCAAGTTTAAATGTATAATAATCATTTTCATCTAAATTCGGCATAATCACATCTACCACATTTGGCGAACTACTTTTTACGCTAAATTCATAATTTGACAGGTCAAAGATTGTAACAATATTATCTTCTGTCGTAAAGTCAACTATATCTATGCCGGCTATCCCGAAATTCAGAACGGCGTCAGTCTGATTTCTGCCGATTATTCCTGTAATTGCTTGTTTTTCTGTTATTTCTACTTCCCAATCCTGCATTAACGAGACATTGACAATAGAACCGTTTTCTTCATCTGTGAGGAAAAATACGTTAAATGTCTTGGAAGCTGTTTTTACATCGCCGTATATCTCCGCTTTGATTGATACCGCTACATCAAAACTTTCCTGAACGGCAATATCGCTGATAACTATAGTTGTCTGCTTATCGTTGAAGAACTGCGAATTATGATATGCAAGTTCCCACTCATCGTTTATTATTATTTCGGTCAAATCCGTTTTTTTAGCTGACGGATTTGTAATTATCGACGGATATCTATATGAAATTTCTTTAATTTCAAAGGGAATATTTTCGCCAACATCCTGCCATACTCCGTTTATCTGACTTCTGAAAGTTGATAATGTAAGTATAACTTCTCTGTCCCCGCCGACTGTGTTTCCGCCTGCCGTGAAATCCTGAACAGAACCGAATGAATTTCCCAAACCTGCCGCGTTGGGTGAAATTCCTATGTCGCCGTATAAATTATTTCCGTTAGGATTTGGGATAAGATTTGGATTTGTATTAGGATTAGGGTTGGCGTTAGGATTAAAATTTTGAGCGGGTTGGATATTCTGGAACATAACGTCAACAGGACTGTTTACATCATACGTTGGCTCCGTAGGCTCAGGCGTGGTCGGTTCCGTAGGAGTTTGAAACATTACGTCAACACTGCTGTTGGGATTAGGAACAAAATTATTTCCTATTGTCGTGGGGGGTTGGGTAGGTCTGTTCTCGTTCTGTCCGTTTTGGAACATAATATCTACAGGGCTGTTACTATCATATGGTTCTGTAGTTTCCTCTGTAGACGGCTGCGGCTCGACAGGCACCTGAAACATTATATCTATCGCGCTGTTTATATCAACATCTGAATTATTTCTGACACTGTTATTACTGTTGTTGGTAGTAGCCGAGGGAACAAGATTAGGATTTACTTCTGTAGTTTCCTGCGGTTTGTTCTGAAACATAACGTCAACAGGACTGTTGGCATCATACGCCGTTGTCGGTTCCGGTGTCGGCGGTTCGGTTGTATCTTGACGGAACATTGGGTCTATATTATCCGCAAAAGCTAAATTGCTTTCAATCGACATACCAAAATTGTTTTCGCCGTTAACTTCCGTACCTCTTCCATATGCCCTTTTATCGGAAGTTATCACGAAATCAAATGCTCCGACAACTTTTGTCACATTTACGGTCATTGTATATGAAATACTGTTTCCGAATATGCTTACCATCTCAATATCTTCGGGAACAAACGTAAAATTTATATCAACTATTCCCTCTTTGAGGGGAGTTATAACAATATTTTGAGAACTGTTTGCTTCTGCTTTTCCATTTGTTATTTTTTGATTTGAAATTGAGAGAGCGTCATTTATCCGTATAACATCACTTCTATTCAAACTGGCGTGCCAACTGTAATTTGCGATAGCTTTGGTAAAAGCCCCGCTTTTGAGATTTGAATGTATATCATATCCTATAAGTTTATCTATTGATACTGTCGTAGCGTTCGTATATCCGATTTGCAAAGGAATACCCGCAGAAATAGGCGCGCCGCCTATTCTCACAAAAGCAGGCTCTGCTTCGCCGTGCTTCGCCGCATCAACAATGCTTACAGTAAAAGTCTTTGTGACAGGGTTATCCATTTCTTTATTAGACGACACGTCAATACTTATAACAGCCGTACCCAAAGATTGGGGAGTAAGAACTAAATGGCAAAATTTATCGCCGTTTCCAAATACAGCATTGAGATAATCAGTTCCGACTATTTCTACTTTGGCAATATCGCTGTCTTTTGATTCCGCTCTCCAATAATAACTGTCAAGCGGCATTGTTTCGTTGTTACTGACAACTTGGCTCACATTCGAGAAAAATATATTTACAGGGATATTGATGTCGCTGTCCAAAGCCCCTACGCCCTCATATCCTATCTTGTAGATAACCGTCCCCAAAATATCCAAGCCTTCATTTTCAATACGCATTTCAAAATTAGTCGCTTCGCCCGGTTTTTCTGCATAAATTACAGGGACATTCAAGAAAGGCAGTAAAAGCGATATAATTATAAATAATACCTTTATTCTTGTTATCTTTTTTTTGTTAATTTCGATTATATTTGATTTCATAATTTATCTAAAATTCCTCCAAACAATCACTAAGTGCCGCGTAAAAGTTTTATTAAAAATATAATTAATCTTCATCAGGAACATTTGTTACAGGTTCGGGGATATCTACAAAGCTCTTTGGTATTATTAATTTTTTAGCTTCCGAGGACGGAGTCCTTGCAGTTGCTTTTGTTCTGAAATATAAAACATAATTATTATCTTCGATTTCGGCAATATCGGGAAAATAATTGTGAATATCTATCAAATCCAAACTCGCCGCGCCTTCATATGTTATCCAGTTTTCTTTTCCGTCATAACTAAATTCTGTGGAAGACCTTTTCAGCGAAGATATTTTTTTAGACGATGAATCGACTTTAACAGACGGCATATTAGTCCTTTTTGGAACCGAAATTTTCACGGGTCTTGACGCCGCCATAATCACTTCGTTATTTATCATTACGGGCATTGAAGATACATAAAGCACCCCGCCCAACGGATATATATGAGCCGGAACGCTAATACCGTCAGTTGCGGATATTTTTGATTCTACCAATGTCGTAAAATAGTTCATTCTGTACATTACGTCCATTTCGCCCGAAGATAGCAAAAACATTTCCTGTTCAGTGTTATATCTTATCTGTTTTTTAAATTGCGAATCGGGATTTCTTGATTTTAACTGCACAGTCAGTCTGCTTTGATATCCCTCTTGGGAATCGAAAATATCATCTGCCCTGCGAATTGCCACATAATACGGTTTTTTTGCATTACGAGGCAACAATCTCGATATATCGACAGTATCTCCATACATAGGATACCATTTTTCAGAGAGCAGAGTTTTTATTCTCCTGTCTCCCGATAAATTGCTTTCGGGTAGAGCCTTTAAAGCATACATAAATTCAACTTGGTTGTTGTCTCCGCTTTTATTTTCCGAAAATTGTTCGTTAAGTTCTTTATATGCCTCT
>Ga0099364_10015038_pt1 | contig 10231 bp, 5 predicted proteins | sample TergutTh196P3_FD_73070 | JGI IMG/M metagenome (GOLD analysis project Ga0099364, IMG submission 73070) | Microcerotermes parvus P3 segment gut microbial communities from Pointe-Noire, Republic of the Congo - Th196 P3 | ecosystem: Host-associated > Arthropoda: Insects > Digestive system > Gut ...
ATATGGGCTGAATCATGCACCAGCGGCGGACCGGTCTTCAGTCGCTATCCGCATATCATGAAACAACGCTTAGACCGCTTCTTTACCGAAGGCATCAATGCTACCCTGCTTCATGTTTATATCCATCAACCGTATGAAGAAAAGAATCCCGGTATGGCTGCCTGGTTTGGCAATGAGTTTAACCGTAAAAACACATGGTACGACTATATGGATGTGTTCGGTACCTACCTGAAACGGTGCAACCTGATGTTACAGCAAGGGTTGTATGTAGCCGACGTCGCTTATTTTATTGGCGAGGATGCGCCAAAGATGACCGGCGTCTGTACGCCCGCGCTTCCGAAAGGCTATTCTTTCGATTATATGAACGCGGAAGTACTGCTGACGCGCGCTTCCGTGAAAGACGGCAAACTGACGTTGCCGGACGGGATGCAATACAGTTTGTTAGTCCTGCCGCAATTGGAAACTATACGCCCTGAAGTTTTGGAAAAAATCAGGGAACTTGTGAACGAAGGGCTTGTGATCCTGGGACCGGCGCCAAAATACTCTCCGAGTTTGAAAAATTATCCCGAAGCCGACAAACAGGTGACCGGCCTTGCCGCTGAACTGTGGGGCGACGGTTCGGAAAAAATCCGCACCGTAGGGAAGGGCAAAGTCTTTGCCGACGGACAATCTATTGAAGATGTATTCGCGAGCATCGGCGTGCAGCCGGATTTGATCATTCCGGATAACATCTTATTCATCCACCGCACATTACCGGAAGGCGATATTTATTTCATCTCCAACCAGAGCGACCAGCCGGTAACGATCCATCCGCAATTCCGAATCTCAGGCAAAACACCTGAATTATGGAACCCGTTGACGAATGAAATCCGTGATTTAAAGGAATTTACCGTTTCGGGGAAAACAACGACCGTTCCATTGGAATTAGATGCTTATGAGAGTTCATTCATCGTATTCCGTAAAAAAGGGAAACCGGCAGCTAACGCCAGGAACTTCACTGAAAATGAAGTTCTGGCAACTATTTTTACGCCCTGGCAAGTATCCTTTGAACCGGGCAAACGCGGGCCGTCTGGGGTTATTACATTAAATAATTTAGAAGACTGGAGCAAATCGCAGGATGAGCGCATCCGCTATTTCTCCGGGAAAGCTATTTATACAACAAAATTCATTGTCTCGTCCGTGCCGAAAAAACAAATCTACATTGATTTAGGGAAAGTGATGGTGATGGCTAAAATCAAAATCAATGGTGAATATGCGGGGGGGGTATGGACTAATCCTTATCGTGTGAATATCACACAATGGTTAAAAGAAGGGGAGAATACGCTGGAGGTTGAGGTTGTTAATAATTGGATGAATCGTCTAATTGGGGATCAAATGTTGCCGGAAAATGAGCGGAAGACGTGGGTTAATGTTAATCCTTGGCGGGCGGAATCGCCGTTGCAGGCGTCGGGGCTTTTGGGGCCGGTGGAGGTTTTGATAATTGATAATTGATAATTGACAATGAACAATTAACAATTAACAATGGAGAATGGAGGATGGGAAAGGGGGCGTGTGCTATACGCCCCTACTGAAAACTGAAAACTATATTAACATGAAACAGAGTATTGGGATTTTTTTGATGATGGCGCTTATGGGGGCTTGTGGGCCTTCGGTTGAGGAGCGGCTTGAAGTGTATGATTTGCGTTGTGAAAATTTGACTAATCCGTTGGGGATTAATGCAATGAATCCGCATTTTAGTTGGAAATTGCTGTCTGACCAGGATGGATCGAAGCAAAAGGCTTACCAAATATTGGTGGCCTCTGATATGCAACTATTAGAAGACGGTAAGGCTGATCTGTGGAACTCCGGAAAAGTAAAATCTCCGGCTTCGGTGATGGTGGCGTATGAAGGGAAAGAATTGCAGGCGGGAGCACGCGCCTTTTGGAAGATCGGTGTATGGAGCCAAAACAGTCAACCTGTTTGGAGCGATGCAGGAACTTTTAGTGTTGGTTTACTGTCGCCATCCGATTGGAAAGGCGACTATATCGGACTATCCGGTGATAACGGAAATCCTACGTGTCCGCTATTGTGGAAACGGTTTGAGATAAATGATCCGTCACAAACAGCATACCTGCATATCAATTCATTAGGGTATCATGAGGTCTATCTCAATGGTAAAAAAGTAGGCAAGGCAGTCTTGTCGCCATCCGTCACCCAATTCAATAAGCGGTCGCAGGCAGTGACTTATGATGTTACGCCCTATCTTAAACAAGGACGTAACGATTTGATAATATGGTTAGGTCGCGGGTGGTATCAACCCGGATTACCCGGCGTTACAAACGAAGGACCAATAGTCAAAGCGCAAATGGAATTGTATAAAGAAGGCGTCTGGAATACGCTTTTTGCATCAGATGCTACATGGCTGTGCCGAGAGAGCGGATACGAGGGAATCGGCAATTGGCGTGCGCATAATTTCGGAGGCGAAAGGGTAGAAGCCGAGCTGTTATTAGACGATTTTACCGCTACTACGATTGATGCAGCCAACTGGGGCGCCGTTCAGACAGTAGATGTGCCAACGCATACCGTAACTCCGAGAATGACCGAACCTAACCGGATACAGGAGGTAATAAAAGCGGTGAGTGTCAGTCCCTTAGATAAAGACGTCTGGATTGTAGATATGGGAAAAGCATTCACAGGGCAGGTAGAAATCAATTTCCCTGAATTAAAGAAAGGTCAGGAAATCGTCCTCGAATACGGCGACCACTTAGTAGAAGGATTGCCGGCTAAGCAGGGACAAATAGACCGTTACATCGCATCGGGCAAAATTAACGAAACATTCCGTAACATCTTTAATTATCACGGCATCAGATTTATTAAAATTTCTAATCTATCCCAACCCATCCAACCGGATGCCATCCGCGCTTACCTGATTCAAACCGATTTTAAGGATGCTGCAACTTTCGCGTGTTCCGACCCCGAAATGAATGCTATCCACGACATGATACTCTATACCTTGCGTTGCCTCAGTCTGGGAGGTTATTTGGTGGATTGTCCACAAATCGAGCGGCTTGGATACGGCGGCGACGGTAATGCCTCCACGCAAACAGCCCAAACGATGTTCGACCTGGCGCCCCTTTATGCCAACTGGATGCAGGCATGGGGCGATTGCATTCGCGAAGGTGGCAGTATGCCTCACACAGCGCCCAATCCATACAATGCGGGCGGTGGCCCTTACTGGTGTGGATTTATCATCACCGCTTCGTGGGCTACATATATTAATTATGGCGACGCGCGACTGATAACAACCTATTATCCGGTCATGCAACAATGGTTAGAATATGTAGATCAATATACGGTAGACGGGTTATTAGACAAGTGGCCGAATACGAATTACCGTAACTGGTTCCTTGGCGATTGGGCTACTCCCAAAGGCGTAGACCAAACGGCTAAACCTTCGGTAGACATCGTTAATAACTGTTTCGTCAGCATCTGCTATGATAATATGGAAAAAATCGCCAACTATCTGGGCAAAAAAGAAGATGCAGCTATCTACGCACAGAAACGGAAACAATTAGTCGAAATTATCCAGGAACGTTTTTTTGACAACGAGCAAAACAGTTATGCGACTGCTTCACAGATTGATCTTGTCTATCCGATGCTGGCTCAGGTAACGCCTGATGCGCTTCTCCCGGCTGTAACCAATACATTATTTACGATGACTGAAAAGGAAAAAGGCGGACATCTGTCCACAGGATTGGTTGGCGTTCCTATCCTTACGGAGTGGGCTATCAAGACCCGTTCTGCCGATTGGTTATACGGCATGTTAAAAAAGAAAACGTATCCCGGATACCTCTATATGATTGAAAACGGCGCTACTGCCACATGGGAGCATTGGAACGGCGAGCGAAGCCATATCCATAATTGCTACAACGGCATAGGCGCATGGTTTTATCAGGCGATTGGCGGTATTCGTCCGGATGAGAAATTTCCGGGTTACCGCCGTGTGATCATTGCTCCACAAACCCCTGTCGGCATCACTTGGGCTAAAGCATCGAAAGAAACCCCTTACGGCACAGTCACAGTAGACTGGTCTATCAAAGACGGCTCGTTCCAGATGGAGCTTTCGATCCCGCCCGGCAGTACCGCATTGTTAGAACTCCCCGATCAGATCAGCAAATACACCCTGAACGGCAAACAACTCCGCTACTCCAAGCGCTCCCCCAGAGAGCTTCCCAGCGGCAAGCATCTGATCGTTTATAAGATGGAATGATATGCGTAAAAGGTTATATATTTTTTGTTTTTCTATATTATATGCCTGTAATCAGGGTATTGATACGATTTCTGATAGCATAGAGCCTGTGATAATTGACGTTGCCAATTTCAGAGAGACTGACCAACCGATTCTATTATCGCAATTTGCAGAAGACGTCACCTATATCCCTTTGTCAGAAGACCCTTTGATTGGGGACGCTAATATTATCACTCTTCATATAGATGAGGATACAATCTATGTAGATTGGGTCAATATTTTTAAATACACAAAGGAAGGACGTTTCATAAAAAAGATTTTTAAAGAAGGGCAAGGACCGGGAGAAGCAATAAAATATCCATCCGTACCGGCATCATTCAATCAAAGAGAGAGATTTTTTACCTTCAACCATACATCTGTCAATTATGTGTATTATTCTTTTGATGGAGACTATTTGGGACAATCGGATATTTTTGAAAACAATACGATGAAGTCCATAGAAGCCTATTTCAAAGATTTTTGTCTTTACAGGATAGAGTATAATCCATCCAAAGAAAACGGGAATGTATTAGGCTCTCATCTGTTTTTTGCAGAAGATACTCATACGCATGACGTTGTTTATGCTTATCCTAACCCCGCTTCCGATGAAAACCCCAACTTTAATGGCAGACGCGCCGAAATAGAGCCGTCGAATATGAATTTTATTCCCATTGATTCTATCCTCTGGTTTAAACATTATGTTCTTGATACGCTATACAGTACGAGTGATTTTCAATCAATCTTACCCAGATATATCTTCAAGACAGATAAATCATTTATGAATCTTCGGGAATTTATACAATTAAGAATTGTGGCGCTTAGCGATAGAGACCGGTACTCGGCAAAAGTCATCAATGGTTTTTTGCCATTACCGACGGGGAGTTTATTATTAACCGTAGGCAAGAAAACGGCTTTGGTTGATCAAACCGGGAAATTACTTCATTTTACGGAAAAATTGGTATTCAATGATCTGGATGAGCATTTAAAAACGATTAATATTGCCGAGGCATTGAATAATAGGACTTTTTGTGTGTCGAATAACTATTTGTATATTTTAGTCAATGTTTTTCATTTTTTTGAAGAAGGAAACAAGCCTCCATTTAAGGAACTGACTGAGGATAGCAATCCGGTGATAGTGAGAATCAAATTGAAGCCCTCAAACAGCATTTAGTTGAGTGGCAATTGGCGGGGTTGAGCGGCAATTGTATTGCCGCTCTTCATCTTAGTCGAATTTTAAATTCGATTGTGTGAGACGGCGGCATTACAAATGCCGCCGAACGCTACAACACAAATGCCGCTAAACGGTCCATTCAGAAACATTCAGAGTTCAGTATGATTAATGCAGGTTAGAAGTATCCTTATTGTATTATTTTCCAGTAGCCTTTTTTTCCGCCAATTCTTTCAATTGCGCCGCGATTTTTGAGAATTTCTATATATCGGTATACCGTTGTCGTGCCGATACCTAATAGCATAGCGATAGAGCCTCGCGAAATGCGATTATTCTTTTTAATAAGATTAAAAATTGCATTTTCATTAGCGCCTATAACGCCATTTGCACCATAATTTGCACCACCATTTGCACCATTATTTGCAACATCATTTGCATCATCATTTGCAACATTTGCACCACCATCTGCATTGTCTACTTTTTTATTTGCACCATTTGTATCATTTGCACCATCATTTGCACCATTATTTGCACTTCCATTTGCACCTCCATTTGCACCAATATCTGCACGACCATCGGCATTGCCTATTTTTTTATTTGCACCATTTGCAGCATTGGCACCATTATTTGCATCATTTATACCACCATTTGAACCATTTATATCATTTGCGCCATTATTTGCACCACCATTTGCACCACTATTTACACCACCATTTGCACCATGATTTGCACCATTATTTACACCATCGGCACCATCATTAGCGCCAATAGTTACATAATCAGCATTCAAAACGGTTACTTTAAAAGTTGTGATGTCTTTAAAATTGAAGATAGCATATCCATTTTGATTATCCTCCAAAAGTTCCTGCACCATACGTATCCCACGCCCAAAGCGATTGACATAACCAAGTTCTTTTATAGCTTGCGCAAGAATTGGATTTCGGTAATCGGTTTCATCCGGGAAATTATCTCTATTCACTTTCCCATAAAGGTTTCCCGGATTATCTAACTCAATTCTATCTGCATATTCATAAAATTTAGCAGGGGAGTTCGTTTGATAATTGCGGTGCATAATATTGTTGGTAACAAGCTCTCTAATAGCCTCATACGGATAATTGATGCGTAATTCTTCCCGTAATACGGAAACAAAAACAGGTCGTTGTGTCTGGATAGTATATTTAATGAAGGCGTCTATTTCTTTCAGCAATGTAATAATATTACCTGAAAATTGTCTTTCATTCAAAATTCTTGAAGTTCTATCAATTCCTGCAAACTTCACATATTGAATATAAGCTCCAAAAAGGATGCGGGTTGGGTCTTTACCGATCAGTAAAATGCCTGCAACAGTCGGACGATCATGCTCGAGATCGTACAAGTTCAATGCGTTCAGTTGTAATTTTATACTCCGCTTTTCGTTTTTTAAAACCTTCTTTTTAATTACCTTTGGCAAATATTCTGATTTGAAAAGTCGCAAATCCAAATCATCCATAGTACTATAAAGACAGGGCGTTGAATCAAACGTTGGAGATTTGACTTCACTTTTTTCACGCAAAATCCGCTCATCTTCTTCATTGGCTTCGCTTTGTCGCGCCCCGATTCGTACATAAGTCACCCCTTTATATTTGACCGGCGTAATTTTACTTGGCTGGACTTCAACCAAAGCAATATCGCCTTCCGGAAAAGATATTTTTTCTACCGACAAAGCAGGTTTCGGTTGAATATTTCCATCCGCACGTAAACCGGCAAGGTTTCTCAACAATTCGTCCGTTACTTTCAACCCGCTTAATTTTCCGTCGTCATAAGTGCCTATCATTAGGAAACCCGGCAGTTTTTTATTAGGTAAATCATTGGCAAAAGCACAAATAGCTTTAGCGAACTTGGCGGTATCGTTTGTCGATACAGTGCGCTCAACTCTTTCATTCTCAATATTATTGAGTAATTCTCTGATCTCATTTTTTGTTATCATAGCCCTGTTCAAAATTAGAAGACAAAAATACGTAAATTTTCTATATATAGCTCCAAAAACATGGGGTAAAAAAAAATGTTTTTTTTCTTTCGGTTTTTTTTGGTGAAATTGGGAAATGTCATTATCTTTGGCCGCAAATTAACAGATGGCAAGTGAACATTATGAAACGTATAATTACATCTATTCTCGTATTCGGGGCATTGGCAGGGTGCTTTTCGTGTATGGATAATAAAAATGAGAGCGCTATGGATCAGACAAATCCTTTTTTTACAGCGTATGAGACGCCTTTTGGAGCGCCTCCATTCGACAGTATCCGGTTGGAGCATTACAAACCGGCCTTGCTGCAGGGCATGGAAGAGCACAAAAAGGAGATAAACGCCATTATCAACAACAAGGCGAAGCCGGATTTTAAAAATACCATCGCGGCTTTTGACCAGAGCGGTCGCTTGCTTCGCGAGGTACGAAACGTTTTCTCCGGCTTGAACAGCGCGAACACATCCGACGAGATGCAGGCCTTGGATAAGGAATTTTCGCCGCTGGCTTCCCGGCATTACGACGACATCATGCTGAATAAAAAGCTATTCGAACGCGTGAAGGCCGTCTACGACCACCAGAATGAAGTCGACCTGAATAAAGAAGAACGCAAGCTGTTAGAAGAAATATACAAGAATTTTGTCAGAAGCGGCGCCAATCTGCCGGACGATAAACAGGCTCGTCTGCGAGAACTGAACACCAACATCTCGCTGCTTCAACTGACATTCAGCCAGAACATGCTGAAAGAAACCAATGCGTTCCAATTGATCATCGATAATAAAGAAGACCTCTCAGGCCTGCCTCAAAGCCTGATCAACGTGGCAGCCGACGAAGCCAAAACTAAAGGAAAAGAAGGTCAGTGGATTTTCACGTTGCATAATCCGAGCGTGATGCCTTTCCTGCAATTTTCAGATAAAAGGGCTTTGCGGGAAAAGATTTTTAACGGTTATATCAATCGCGGAAACAACAACAACGAAGCCGACAATAAAGATGTAGTCAAGCAGTTAGTCACCCTACGGCTTGAAAAAGCCCAACTGTTAGGCTATGAAAACTACGCCGCTTTTGCGTTAGATAACCGGATGGCCAAAAACGAGCAAAACGTATACGAACTGCTGAACAACGTTTGGACGCCAGCCCTGAGTAAAGCACAGGAAGAAGCGACAGACTTGCAAGCCATCCTTAAAAAAGAAGGCGTCGGTGGCGAATTGCAAGGCTGGGACTGGCGCTATTATCATGAGAAGGTTATGAAAGCCAAGTACGATATCGAAGACAACGAAGTGCGTCCGTATTTTAAACTTGAAAATGTGTTGAACGGCATTTTTTATGTCGTAAACAGGCTATACGACATCACGTTTACCGAAATCAAAGACATTCCCAAACCGCACGAAGAAGCGCTGGCTTTCGAATGTAAAGACACCGATGGAACGCATCGCGGCGTCTTGTATATGGACTTTTTTCCGCGTCCCGGCAAACGCGGCGGCGCCTGGTGCGGTTCATACCGCTCCCAAACGTATGAAAATGGGAAGAAAGTAGCGCCCATCACGACTATCGTATGCAACTTCACCAAACCGTCAGCCGGTCAACCGGCCCTGTTAAGTCTCGACGAGACGGAAACGATGTTTCATGAATTTGGACATGCGCTACATAATTTATTTAAGGACGTTCACTATTATGACGTGTCAAGCGTACCGCGCGATTTTGTAGAGCTGCCTTCGCAAATCATGGAACATTGGGTATTAGAGCCGGAAGTGTTAAAAGTGTACGCCAAGCACTATCAAACGGGGGAGGTTATACCCGAAGCCTTAGTCCGTAAAATTATCAACAGCAGCAAGTACGGTCAGGGATTTGCTACAGCCGAATTTCTGCAAGCCTCTTTCTTGGATATGGACTATCACGTACTCAAGGAAATACCGACCGATTTTGACGTTTTGAAATTTGAAGAAGCATCCATGAACCGCCTTAGCGCACTAAACCAGATACCGCCCCGCTATCGTTCGACCTATTTCAATCATACGATGGGCGGAGGATATACCGCCGGTTATTACAGTTATATGTGGTCAGAAGTATTGGATGCCGATGCCTTCGACGCATTTATAGAGGCCGGCGATATTTTCGACAAAACAACGGCAGCCAAATTCCGAGATTTCATCCTTACGCCCGGAAGTATAGATGAAGCCATGGATATGTACAAAAATTTCCAAGGCAAAGAACCGGGCATCGAACCGTTACTCAAAAACAGAGGTCTTAATTAATTAATAATCAATAACTTAAAAAAATTCAATGATGGACAATCCGTATCAAAATCCCCAACAAGGACAAAGCTATCAGCAACCGAATCCTTACCAGCAACAAAATTCGTACAACCCACAGAGTGCGTACCAACAGAACCCGTATCAGACCAACGTCAAAAACACATCGACCGTTTCGATTGGCGACTGGATTATCACCTTAATTCTCATGATGATTCCTTTGGTTGGCTTTATTATGCTATTCGTATGGGCATTCGGAGGAAACACCCCCGAAAGTAAATCCAACTGGGCAAAAGCGATGCTAATCTTTTACGTGATTGGCTTCTTTCTCGCTATTCTGCTTTGGGGTGCAATTGCAGCTGCCATTAGTTCCATATTCTAACTATTTTGAACATCATTTAACGGATCACAATTTGATGTAAAATGACCATCAAATACGGTTATCTAATCTTTGCGATTTGTGTTTTTGTAGGTTTCTTCATGTCCTGCAAAAACATTCGCAAAGGTGAACCAGATATAGACATTTCTTCCCTGCCCCGCCAACTCTA
>Ga0099364_10015039_pt1 | contig 10231 bp, 2 predicted proteins | sample TergutTh196P3_FD_73070 | JGI IMG/M metagenome (GOLD analysis project Ga0099364, IMG submission 73070) | Microcerotermes parvus P3 segment gut microbial communities from Pointe-Noire, Republic of the Congo - Th196 P3 | ecosystem: Host-associated > Arthropoda: Insects > Digestive system > Gut ...
CGCTTGGCAAACTTTGCACTGACAAGAAAATTTCGCTTGCTATCAACGAAACGGAGTATGTTGCAGACAAGAAACGTCCAAAAGCCCAAACAAAAGCGCTGGCTGATAAAATAAACGCTTATCGAGAGTGGCTGCTATCACTCACTATTTGCGACCCAGCCTGCGGTAGCGGCGCATTTCTGAACGCCGCCCTCGACTTCCTGATTGCAGAGCATAGGCTGATTGACGAACTGGCGGCAAAATTACACGACAATTCGATTGTATTTCCCAACATCGAAATCGCTATTTTGGAAAATAATTTGTATGGCGTTGATATTAACGAAGAAAGCGTAGAAATTGCCAAACTTGCACTGTGGTTGCGTTCTGCTAAACCGTATCGCAAACTTAATTCGTTGAGTGGCAATATAAAATGTGGTAATTCGTTGATTTCGCCAGTAACAATGGGGCATGCCCCATTGTCAGAGAAAGAAAAAGCGTTCGACTGGCAAAAGGAGTTTCCGAAGATTTTTACCGAAAAAGTAAAAAAAGCGTATCATGTTACTACTGCAATACACGATAGCCGTACATCGCAGCGAATGATTGACTATAAAGTGAGAGAAAAACGCTACAACGGCGCTTTACCCGACCCACAAGTGTATCTTATGGACGATAAAGACGAATTTATTATTACAAAAACGATTGTTGAAATAGTTAAGGAAGACAAATTGAATGTGTTGGCTTATAATATTTGCTGCGACCATATGCATATACTTTTAGTGTGCGAAGCAGAAGAATTAAATAAAATTGTAGGTAAGATAAAATCCATGACAGCAAGAGCGTGTAACATTGCAAGAGGGGCTACAATTCCGCAACAATACCAACAACAAGGGGGCATGCCCCCTTGTCATAGCCAAAGAGGCGAAACACAAGCGCAATTTTGGACACAAAAATTTGGGTACAAGGAGATTACATCACAAGAACAGTTACATAATACGATTGAGTACATACAAAACAACCGTATAAAACACGAACTTCCTCCGGTTGACTATAACAATGGGGCATGCCCCATTGTCATAGTAGAAGATATGCGATGCCCCATTGTCAAAGATATGCGATGCACCATTGTAATTGTAGAAGATATGCTTTGCACCATCGAACACGCTTTCCGTCCCGAATACAAAGGCGGCTTCGACATCATAATAGGCAATCCTCCGTATGGCGCAAAAATAGACAAGGCTCAAATTGAATATTTATCAGAAAAATACGCCCATTGGGGAATTTCCACAGCCCTCAACGATACATATTTTGTGTTCTATGCCTTTTCATTGGAAAAAATTCTGAAAACAGACGGTTATTTGGGATTTATTAGTCCCAACACGTGGAAATTGATAGAGAGCGCTAAATTGTTCAGAAAGGTTTTGTTTGAACGATATGAAATATATCAAATTGTTCAGCATCTCAACAAGGTGTTTGAAGATGCAACCGTTGATTGTGATACGCTAATTGTCAGAAAATCAAACAAAAAAGACAACGTTCACATTCGATTTTTGAACGAATCGTTAATAACAAACGAACATTTTGTTTCACAAAAAAAATTAATGGAACAAGACTATATCAATCTTTTTTTGACACAGAAAGATTATGACCTGAAAGCAAAAATCATAGCACAATCGGCGCTTGTAGGCGATGCTCTTATAATCAAAAATGGAGTTAAGCCGTATGAAAAAGGCAAAGGAAAACCTGCGCAAACGGATATAACAATGAAAGAAAAACCATTTACTTCTGAAATCAAAAAAGACGAAAGTTTCACGCCACTAATCGGAGGCAGTCTTTTTCACAAGTATAAATTGTTGTGGAATAACGATTCTTGGATTCAATACGGCGAATGGTTAGCAGCGCCAAGAGAAAAAGAAATTTTTGAAGCAGAAGAAAAATTAATTTTCAGGCAAACAAGCGATTCAATAATTGGCACATTAATTCCTAAAGGATTTATAATGAGAAACAACACGCATATCATATTGAATAAGGAAAATTCAAATTATAATCTGAAATACGTTTTGGCGCTTCTTAATTCCAAGTTAACGAATTACTTTTATTGGACAATCAATCCCGAAAAAGGCGAAGCGATGGCAGAAGTAAAAGCCTTTCATTTAGGGCTTTTACCAATAAAGGAAATACCATTATCCGAACAGCAGCCATTCATCGCTCTTGCCGACAAAATGCTTTCGCTCAATACCGAATTGCAGACCAAACGCCAAAGATTTTTGAAACGAATGATTGATAATATCAGCAACGGCAACAACAAGGGGATTAATCCCCTTGTCATAACAAGCGCGTTATCCCGTTTTGACGAATTGGAGTTTAAACAATTCCTTGCTGAATTGAAAAAGCAGAAAATTAGCCTTTCTCTAAAGCAACAGGACGAGTGGGAGGAATATTTTAGCGAGTATAAACAAGAATGTAATAGCCTTGTAAGTCTGATAAATACAACTGATGAGGAAATTGATGGGATGGTTTATGAGTTGTATGGATTGACGGAGGAGGAGATAGGAATAGTTGAAAAATTAATTAATAATATTAAAATATGAATACAATAATTTATAAATGTTTCATTGCTTCGCCGAGTGATACAAGCAAAGAAAGAGAGATTTGTGACCAAGTTTTTGAAGAAATTAACAAAAGCATAGGGAAAGTATATAGTTTTAGAATAGAATCCTTGAAATGGGAAAACGATGTACGACCAAGTTTTGGGACATATAGTCAAGATGTAATAAATAAGCAGATAGGAAATGATTATGATTTATTTGTTGGAATAATGTATAAAAAGTTTGGGACACCCACACATGAAGCAGGTTCTGGCACTGAAGAAGAATTTAATAATGCATTTGATAGATATACAAAAAAAGACAATGTTGAAATAATGCTTTATTTCAACAAAGAGCCAATAAGTCCTACCGAAATCGTTCCATCAGAATTAGAAAAAGTAAATAATTTTAAAGAAAAAGTTTCAAATCTTGGTGGATTATATTATGAATATAGTGGTTGCGAGGATTTTACGAAAAAACTTCGACAACACATAAACAATTTTTTTATTGATAGGTTTGGAAAACACAAAAATGAAACAACAAACGTCTATGATATAGATAAAATTCTACAAAAACGATTAGATAATTCTTTGTGTATATTTGATGACCAACCTGTTATATGGGAGGAACGAATATTAAGTAAAACAAACGAAATTTCACAGAATCCAGACGACAATTATGATAGACGTGTAAATATTGATGAAATTATTAAAAATCCTGATTCGTATATTATTTCTGCACCGCCACGATTTGGTTTGACAAGTCTTGCTCACTATTTAGTGTTAAAAGCGTGGGAAGAAAATCATTTTTGGGTTTACCTTGATTCACAAAATGAAAAAGCACATAAGATTCATAAATCTGTTGAAATAGAATCTGAAACATTTGGCAAAAAAATTTCTAATGTAAACTGTATTGTATTGGATTCTTGGAATGCTTACGAAAATGATTCGTTTAAAAAAATGAAAAATTTGTTAGATGCACATAAGGAAATTCCTATTATTGTTATGCAAACTATTGATGATGCAAAATTTATTACAGAAAAACAGGAAACAATCACAATCAATCGAGATTTTACTCAATTACACCTATTGGCAATGACTCGCAGCCAATTAAGACAAGTTGTATCAAAATATAATAAAGTAAAACAAATTGCAGATGAAGATGTTTTATTGACAAAGGTTGTATCTGACCTTGAAGTTTTAAACATTCACAGAACACCTGAAAACTGTCTAACATTATTAAAAGTTGCAGAGAAACATTTCGACGAAACACCTGTCAATATGACAAAAATGTTGGAAATGGTACTTTTTATTTTATTCGATATGGGAGAGATACCGACATATAAAACAAAACCTGACGTTAAAGATTGTGAATATGTATTAGGAATATTTTGCGAAAATATTATCAGATACGATAGATATGAATTTACAAGAGATTATTTCATGACTGAATTAAGAAAATACTGTTCAGAAAAACTCATTTATCTTGATATTGATGTTGTTTTTAATATTATATTTGCGAACAATATCATAATTAAAAAAAATAATGCTTTTGTTTTCAGGTCGTCTTTTTGGATATTTTATTTTGCAGCAAAAAGGATGCATAATGACAAAGATTTTTTAAGTTTCATTTTCGAATCAAAAAAATATTTATTATTTCCCGAAATAATAGAGTTCTATACAGGAATTGACCGACATCGCTCTGATGCGCTGGAAATATTGAAAAAAGATATTAAACAAACTTGCGACTTGGTTGTTTCCAAAATAGGAATGCCAGACAATATAAATCCATTTTTACATGCTCATTGGCAACCCAAAGAAGAGCACATTGAAAAAATGCAAACCGAAATAAAAATGTCTGTATTAAATTCAAGATTGCCTAATGATGTGAAAGATAGATATGCAGACAGAACATATGACCAAATAAGACCTTACAGTCAAGTAACAACAATTCACAATATTTTTGAAAAATATTTACTTTATAATTTAATGCAGGAAATAAGAGCAACCTCCAGAGCATTAAGAAATAGTGATTATGCTGACACTAACACAAAAAGAGAATTATTGTCTGAAATATTTAGAAGTTGGTTGCAATTATCAAAAGTTTTATTTGCCTTAACACCCATTTTGGCAACAAAAGGAAGTGCAGGATTTGGTGGGGCAAATTTCATTTTAAATGGAAATTTCGGAAATACTTTTGAAGAGAGAGTTAAAAATATTATATTCTGTAATTTGACCAATGTGGTCGGTCTTTTCAAGGATGATATTTTTTCAGGAAAAATAGGACCTCTTTTATATGACCGTTATGAACAAGAAACAAACATATTAACGAAACATCAAATTGTTCTTTTGATTATTTATGGAAGACCTCCAGAATGGAAACAAATAATAGATAAATATATTTATTCCTTACCCAAAGATTCTTTCTTCTTGTATAATGTTGTCAATACGCTACGAGCACAATATCGTTTTGCATTTGTAAATGAAACAGAATTACGAGAAATAGGAATTATGATAAAGAAAGGATTAGCAAAGCATGAGTATGGAGCAAAAAATCATTGGATTGATAAGGTTAGATTAATTTCGAATTCAATTTTACCTAAAAGAGAAGAAAATGATAATAATAATTAATTTTTTCTCAAATATAATATCATGCCCGAACACCAAAACATAGAATACAAGTCCTCATGGCACGACGACTATCTGAAATGGATATGCGGCTTTGCCAATGTGCAGAGTGGATTGTTAAACCTAATAGTTCCACGCGGGTATAAACGAGCATTTGACGAAACGCCGTTTTATCGGCGTTTTCCGCGAAAATAATTTTGACAAAATCGTCGTAATCGTTTTCCAACAAAAAAGCCTCCCGCTTATTCCACGAGGGAGGCTTATCTTATTTCCTTTCCAGCCTTTTCCGCTGAAAACTGAAAACTGAAAACTGAAAACTATTCCTTCACAAACCTTTTCACAATAACCTCATCATTATTGATTAAGTTCAAAATATACACTCCTGCCGGCAAATTTTCAACATCTATCCCCGCTTCGCTAAAATCCTTCAAACGAATTATTAACCTTCCGCCTGCATCGAATATCTCTACAATATCAATGGTTTCCCATGTGCATTCAATATAGAGGCGATGAATGACAGGATTTGGATAGATAACGACTTGCGTGACGCTGTAAACGTCATATCCTGTTGTTACGGAGGTTTCAAAGTTTGCTGTTAGCGCTACTGCGCTTTGGGGCATGACGAATATTGTTGTTGCGCCGTTGGGGTCGGACAGGATTACGCCGGGGCTTTCCCATGTCCAGTTTTTGAACTGCTGACCTGCAGGGGGCGTTCCTGCGCTGATGGTTACTATCTCGCCGCTTGCGTACCTGCCTGTGCCGAGTGCGCCGGAGCCTTCGCTCGAAACGGTGACAATGAAAGTCGCATCTTCGGGGGTTTCGGAGGTTTCCTCAAAATGCGCTTTTATTTCAACGGCTTCGTCGGGCATTGTGAAGGTGGCGGGGTTGGCGGTGGCGTCGGGGAGGATTTGTACAGACGCGGCTTGCCACGTCTCTACTACCCATTCCTTAAACTTATAGCCGCTGTTGGCGGTGGCGGTCAGCGCGACGGTTGCGCCTTGCGGGGCGGAAACAGCGTTGGCGTTGGCTATGCCGTTGCCGTCGGTGGTGATGACTATCAGGTGGTGGTCGTCGGGGACGGAGCCTATTGCCATAATCACGTAGGGCGCCGATGGACTGCCGTATACCGCGTCGGCGGCAAAAGTCAGAGAGGCGTTGGCTACGGACAGTTCCTCGTCGTCGTTGTGGTCGAATGTGCGGAGGGTTATCGTTTCGGCGCCATCGCCGTAGACCATCAGGAAGCCGATGTAGCGGTCAAATTCCTCTACGTACTGCAAAATTGCCGAGCCGCGACATTCGCCGTTGCTGAAAGCGGCTATCTCTATGCGGTCGCTGCGCAGTTCGGCGTTGTCGAGCGTTACGGTTGCCGTTATGGTCATGCTGTTGGAGTAGGCGCTTTCGTCTGCCGTCCATTGCGGCGTGACAGTTGATAAGCGGCTTATCGCCGACGATGTTGAAAAGCGCGAAATTGACGAGCGCGTAATTGATTGCGGCGCAACAGACGGATAATAAAACGTCTGCGGCGCGGCGTCGTGCGAATAGTACATGTAGCCCTTGCCGGGTTCCATGTAGTTCAAATTGCCTACCCAGCGCGTGCCTGTCCATATTGCATAGCCTGTTTGTCCCTTAATCTGGTCGTCTGTTTGCGCGTTTATTCCCGCAAGGGCGTCGTCTACGGTCAGGTTGAACGATGGAATATAGCCTATCCAGTTCCATTGCTGACGTATGGTTATTGGCGTTGCGGCGGGGTCGGCGGCAGCGCCGGTCAGTACGAGCGTGTGGTCTCTATTTACGTTTACGGCATACATGGTCGTTGCGGATATTTCCGTAAGCGTTCCCGCCCACGCGGGTTGCTGCACAAAGGCGCTGCGTCCCTTAATCAGTTCGCCAGCCGTTCCGAGCGATGTTTTCATTTGATTGAAAATTGTCGGGTCGTCGCTCAACACGTTGGTAGAAATCCAGTTCCAGCCTCTGCGCAAGGCAATGTTTTGAAGCGAAACGTCTTCGGCGTCGAAGATTACGGGGGCGCTGATGCTGCCTACGGTACGCGACGGCGCAAAACTTATGTCGCCCATCGAAGGCGTCATCTTTGCGTAGATGCGTCCGGTGGCGGCGTCCCAGAATTTGAACGTCAGCGGCTGACCGTTGTGTTGGGCGTTGCCGTAAATCGTTCCAAAGGTATAGTATGCGTTCAGAGCGTCTACAAACATCGGCGAAGCCACGCCCACGCACAAATCGCCTATGAAGGCGCCAAGCATATCATCTGGATTTGCGCGGAATACGCCGTCTAACCTGATGCGTCCCGTCACGTTCATCGAACTCTCAAAATCATTCGCATTTACCACCCAGTCGGGTCGCCAGCCTGTAACTTTCAACTGTGCGGGAAGCACTTCTCTCACGCCGTTGCCTGTTATCAGGGCTATTTCGGTTTCGTAGTCGCCTACGTTTATGCCTTGCGCTATGGTGAAGGTCAGGTCGCGGAAGGCTAACGGCATGAGGGAGCCGGAGCCGCCGCTGACGTTGAGCCACTGCGGGAGGTTGTCGAGGGCGTAGTTTACGGTTGTGCCGCCGGTGTTTACTATTCGGGCGGTGAAGGTTGCGGTTTCGCCTTGCTGCATGGTTAGCGCTATGGGGTCGGTGTCCCAGCGGAGCGGGTTGCGACGCACGAAGGCTGTCCATGTTTCGGTGTTGCTGCGGTTGTTGCGCATGTCGCGGACGTCGCTGACCGAAATCGTTAACGTGGCGCCTTCCACGCGGGCAAAATGGCTGTCGGCAATGGTGAAGACGATGCGGTTGCTTGAGGCTACCCACGTGAACGGCACATTCTCAACGGGGCGAGCGTCGGTCACGGCTGCGCCAGTTGAAAATTGAAAGTTGAAAGTTGAAAATTGCGCCTGTTCTGTGGGGTCGGTCATGTTTTCAGGGGTTTGAACTACTTCTATCGTGCCGTTTGCAAGACGTGTGTACGTTTCAAATGGGTAATACGCCTGCAAGCCGGGCTCGTTGCCGCGCAGTTTGCTGTTTTTGTTGAGCATCACGCTTTCGCGGGTCAGGGCGCTGTTCCAGATGCGTATTTCGTCGAAATAGCCGGCGAAATGGTCGCTAAACGTATTATTGATGCGGTTTACACCGAAATAATAGTTTGCGCTTGCGAAAGTTCCTAACTGCGTTTCGGGGAATACCGCCACGTTTGCGCCGTCAATGAATACGTTCACGCTGCCGCCGCGTTTTACCGAAAGGGCTATGTGATGCCAGTTTGCGTCTGCAACGTTGGCGGTGGTCAATGTCTGCACTATCGTTGCGTCGTTGCGGAATAATGTCAAGCCGCCGGTGGCGTTGAAGGCTATGTAGCCGGCGTCGGCGCTGAATAAAGTTGCGCCGGTAGAGACGGGGCGCGCCCCGTCTGTACGAAACATAAATTCGAGCGTGAAGTTGCTCAATGCGTCGAGGCGGTATGTTGCCGTTGGTATTGCGAAATACGTTGCGCCGTCTGTTTGCGCTGCCCAGCCCGACGGGTAGATGTACCAGTCGGCGTTGAGGGCGAGGTGTCGCGAGCGGGCTTTGTCGCGGGCTATGCTGCCTTCGGCTTCGTCCATCGTCCAGTAGCCGATTAGGGCGGGTTCGCTGCCCGATTTGGTGAGGCTCATCGTTGCGGATATTTCCGCCTGCGAGCGTTGTGCGCCGTAGAAATGTATTCCCGAAAGGGCGCCGCTGAAACCGTCGTTCAATGTTGCGCTGTTTCCTGCGGTTAATCTGCCCTGCGTTTCGGGCGCGGCGGTCAATGCGCGGTCGGTAAACAGAATGAGGCTGCTTGCGCCTTCAAAGGCAAATACGGTTACGGCGTTTGTCTCGCGGTTGTAGGTCATGGCGACGTATTTCCACGTCTGGTCTTGCGAAATTGCGCCTGTGGAAGTGTACGTTTCTGCGCCCGATTTCAATACTGCGTTACCTGCGGCGTTGAAGCCCAATGATATTGTGTTTGCGCCTGTTCCGTAGGCAAAGAGCGTACCTGCCGTGTTTGCGTCGCGCTTAAACCATGTTTCAATCGAGAATGAGCCGTTGGCAAAGATGGGCAGTTCGGTTTGTGCGCTTTGCGTTCCCGCAAAGGAAACGCCAACAATAGGTTCGGCTATTTCCTGTGCGTTGAGAACGCCCGAAATGCTGAAATTGTTTTGCGTAAGCAAGCCTGTTTGAATATCTTCGTTGAAGGTGATTGACAGTTCGTCGCCTGCGCCCAGAATGCCGTTTGAGGGCGATGGCGAGCCAAGCGATACGGGACGGGTAACGTCAATATATCCGGCAACGGCTTCGGTGGTGAACGATGACAATACGCCAAGTATCACGCCGTCGGCATTGACATTTACCGACGTTGTTGTTGCGCGGAGTTCATAAGCGCCGTCTGGAAGCCCCGTTTGCCACGGATAGTTGATTACTGCTCGCGTTCCGATGTTTTCCTTCTGTCCCTGCGCCGTTTCATACAAATCAGGATGATAAAAGGTCATAATCGTGTTCCACGTTGGCGAGGCAGCCGAACGGTATTCCAAACGGATATATCCAAAATTCGGGAAATTGCGGTCGAAACCCGTCAGAGTGATGTTTTGGACGTCGCCAAGGGGACTGTCGGCGTTCAAAATCCAATTCTGCGTGGGCTGGGCGATGATAACGTCGCTGACGGCAGGAATAAATTCTACGGAAATGTAGGTTTTATCGTATATGTCGGGCAGAAAATCAACGGTAGGGTCATACTGACACATCGAAACCAACATCAAACCAATGTTTTCATACACGTCTGCATCGCCTTTGCCTACTGTGAGGGTTTTATAGAGTGTTTCGCCGGCGCGGACAAGAAACATGCGTCCGTTGCCAATCACTCCGCCGTCAATACGCAACACTGCGCCGTGAGGGTTGCTAAATTCGTCTACTTTAAGCATAAACCACACGTCCTCGTCTGTTTCGCTTTCGTTTTCGAGCGCCAAATTGAATGAAGCAGTGCGGTTACTTGGCACTTCGGTAAGCATGGGCGCGCTGGCAACGAGGATG
>Ga0099364_10015040_pt1 | contig 10230 bp, 9 predicted proteins | sample TergutTh196P3_FD_73070 | JGI IMG/M metagenome (GOLD analysis project Ga0099364, IMG submission 73070) | Microcerotermes parvus P3 segment gut microbial communities from Pointe-Noire, Republic of the Congo - Th196 P3 | ecosystem: Host-associated > Arthropoda: Insects > Digestive system > Gut ...
ATCGGAAAATTACGAAACTGCTCAACGGTTAAATGCCTGTTTTTCATAAAGTCAGAAATAACTTTTGAACGTCCCGCATGTATCCAATAGTTCGAAAATTTCTTTAGTGCAAAAAACGATAGTGTTGAATAAGGGTTATACAGTTTTAGTCGAAGTTCGTTGTCGAAACAGAAACCATCGTAGTAATATCGCATCTGCTCAAGCAATTCCGTCGGTGAAATATTCATTTTTTTTGCTGTATCGTCGATATATTCAGGAAAATATTTAACTATTTCTTCTTGGGTTAATCCGCATATACCCGCAAACTCGGGCATCAAGGATATATCAGTAGTGTTGTTGAGTGTGGAAAACACTCCGAAACGGGCGAACTTGGAAATACCTGTGATGAAAATGAAGCGTATGAACTCATCGTTTGCTTTCATCTGTATGTAACAATCACGTAACTCGCCGCGTACTGCATTTGCCATATCAGTGTCGTTCACAAACTCTACATACGGGGCATCGTACTCGTCTACAAGAACAACTACTTTTTGGTTATATTTCAAACAGGTTTTAGATATTAAGTTATCAAAGAGAATACCTGGCAACTTGCTATCGGGTAGAGAAACGTCAAGCCGAAAGGCGATATTATTGATTTGGTTTGCAAGTGATTCCCGAATACCTTCTATTCCACTGCTCTTTACTACCTTACTCATATCCAATTTAATAATCGGACTTGGATGAAAGTTCGGACTGTTTAAAAACGCTTCAGCATGCAGTCCCTTAAAAAGGTCTTTTCGTCCCGAAAATAACGCTTCAAAAGTAGATACTGTCAGCGACTTGCCGAATCGCCGCGGACGGGAAAAAAAGTTTATCTTTCCCATTTTTATTATGTCAACAAGATAATTGGTCTTGTCTACGTAGACATAGCCTTCAGTTCGAATTTCTTCGAAAGTCGGTATTCCGGTAGGTAATCTTAATCTTTCCATTCTATTTTAAATTTTAATTTTTCAACGCTGCAAAATTAACAAAATATTTTTAATATCGCAAATTTTTTTAAATGCAAATTTGGATAATTAATATTTACCATCTCCAAACACATTTTGCAAAACAGAGAACGATTTCATAGTTCCGAAATTTTCAACATATATAGAATAACGGCTTAATAAATATTCTGTAATTTCGTTGCGTTGCATTTTATTGAGCGCCAAACCATTTAAATTTTCAAATGAAACTTCGAAATTTTGCGCTAATATATTTTCATATTTCAAATAAAACCCAAGATATTTTGAATATTCTATTAAAAATGCGATGTGAAAATTCGCAGTACCTTCATTATTTAGGTCGAGCGTTTGTATTGCATGCAGCAAAAAGCTAAACAATTCATGATTTGCTTCTTCTTCTTTCAGCGTTTTATAAAGCGCCTCTGCGATAAACATAGCTATACAACTTTTTACCGGATTATACTGTATATTTTGGAATATACTATGCATTTGTACGTTAGAAATTCGTTGCATTTGTCTGTTTTGGCGATGATGTAAATCTATTTCTAACAAATTTAGTGGCTGAAATAATGCAGCACTCATCTTAGATTTTTTACTAAATGCCCCTTTAATAAATATAGTTTGTCTTCCTATCTTTTCGGTATAAAGGTCAACTATCAAACTATTGTCGCCGTAGCGTAAGTTGCTTAAAACAATTGCGCGGGTGTTGTATATCATCTTCTACAAAAATTCTACTTTGCCGTTTTCTATATTATATATTGCGCCAACAATTTTTATTTTGTCGTTTTCTTCCATTTGATTCAACGCAGCGCTTTCTTTGCGAATTTTTTCTACCGATAATTCTACATTGTTCCGACAAACGGCTTCAATAAATTCAAGGTTAGTTGAAGATTTTTCTCCTTCGAAATTTTCTTTTGCCGCATCTACTGCCGGTTTAATCTTTTTTAGCAGTCCGGTAAGGTTTGCAAAAGTAATATCTTCAATTGCTGCCTGTATTGCTCCACATCGTGTATGCCCTAACACTACTACAAGTTTTGCACCCGCAACTTTGCAGGCAAATTCTATGCTGCCCAATATATCTGAATTTACTATATTGCCGGCAATACGAATAACAAAGATATCGCCTATGCTACATTGGAAAATATCTTCTACTAATACGCGCGAATCTAAACAAGCTAACACCACAGCCTTAGGATATTGACCTTTGCAGGTTGTGTGCAAACGCTCAGTGTTGTATTTTAAAGAGAGAACGTTCTCTATAAAATCTTCATTGCCTCTTTCGAGTTCATTTATTACCCCTTCGGGCGTCAATTTTGATTGCTCCTCTGCCGTAAGAGCTTTTGTTGTTATATACATATTTTTTTTTTGCAAAGATATAAAAAAAAAATAATAAAAAAAAGAAATAAAAAAAAATAAAATTGTTCCACGTGGAACAATTTACAAGTGCTTTATTGTTTATATATTTTTGTTCCACGTGGAACAAAATTATCTTCCAAAATGTATTAATAAAATGTTTATATCTGAAGGAGAAACTCCGGGAATACGCGAAGCCTGTCCAATTGTAACCGGTTTTATTCTTGTTAATTTAATTCTTGCCTCAGTTGAAATTGATAATAACTGATGAAAATCGAAATCTTCCGGTATTTTTATATTCTCTAATCGTTCTGATTTTTTTGCAATTTGTTCCTCGCGTTCTATATATCCTTTATACTTTACTGATATTTCAGCTGCTTCTATTATCTCTTTACGTCTGTTATTTGGTATTTTGTTTATCAAAATTTTTAATTGAGAAATTTGCGAAATCAAACCATACATAGATACCTGCGGACGCATTAATAATTTCAATATTTGTGTAGGTTCTTTTATTAGAGCTGTCGAACATTGTTGCAAAAAATTATTAATAATATCAGGCGATATATTATTGTATGTAATAAAATTAATTATTTCTTCCTGAAGCTCCGTTTTTTCTTTCAATAAATCAAAACGATGTTTGTCTGCCAATCCCAAATTATATGATAGCTCTGTGAGTCGCATATCCGCATTGTCTTGTCGCAATAAAATACGATATTCAGCCCTCGACGTAAACATCCTGTAAGGTTCGTCTACTCCCTTTGTTACCAAGTCATCAATCAATACACCTATATAAGCCTGATTTCGTTGCAATACAAACGGCGCTAAATCTCTTATTTTCAAAACTGCATTTATACCTGCCATTAAACCTTGAGCCGCAGCTTCCTCATAACCGGTTGTTCCATTTATTTGACCTGCAAAAAATAAATTTGAAATTATTTTTGTTTCCAAACTATGATATAGTTGCGTAGGTGGAAAATAGTCATATTCTATACCATATCCGGGTCTGAAAATTTTTACATCTTCAAAACCTTCAATCGTTCGTAATGCTTCCCATTGCACATCCCACGACAAGGAAGACGAATACCCATTTAAATAATATTCTTCTGTATCTACTCCTTCCGGTTCAAGAAATAAAAGATGACTCTCTTTGCCCGCAAAGGTCACTATTTTTTCTTCTATATTAGGACAATAACGTGGACCTGTACTTTGCATTGCTCCGTTATATAATGGAGAATCGGCAAGCCCGCTCTCTATAATACGGTGCATAAGCGAATTTGTGTATACTATATAGCAATCGCGTTGCTTAAGATTATTTTCAATATCAGGTAAAAATGAAAATTTTCTGAAATCTTTATCGCCTTCTTGACAAACAAGTTTTGAAAAATCAACGCTTCGCCCATTTATTCGCGCTGGAGTGCTCGTTTTCATTCGCCCGACTTCAAAACCTAAATTTATAAGCTGTTGTGTCAAAGATTTATTTGCCTGCTCAGACACTCTTCCCCCCTCTTTCATCACGCTCCCCACATACATCATTCCATTTAAAAAAGTGCCGTTAGTCAGTATTACAGCTTTTGAAAAAAAATTTATACCTAATCGCGTTACTACTCCACAAACTTTTCCTTTTTCAATTATAATATTTTCAACTTCGTCTTGCCAAATATCCAATTCTTGCGTTTGTTCTAATTTTTTTCTCCACTCTTCCGAATATTTCTTTCTATCGCATTGAGCTCTTGGGCTCCACATAGCTGGTCCTTTTGATAAATTTAACATTCTTATCTGAATCGACGTTCGGTCTGTTATAATACCTGTTTGACCGCCAAGAGCATCTATTTCTCTAATTATTTGTCCTTTAGCTATTCCTCCTATTGCCGGATTGCACGACATCTGAGCTATTTTTTCCATGTCTAAAGTTATAATCAAAACAGTAGCTCCCATATTTGCCGCAGCACAAGCTGCTTCACAGCCTGCATGTCCTGCGCCTGCAACTATTACATCATATTTCTGCAATTGTATCATATCTCTTTAAATATTTATCCTCTATCTTTCGTATTTTTTCTATATCTTTTTTCGTTTTATCTGTATATCCGCATAGATGCAATAATCCATGCACCATTACGCGTTTTAGCTCTTTATCAAAGTCTTCTTTGTAATAATTAGCATTTTTTACGACAGTATCAACACTAATATACATTTCGCCTGAAAGACGCGTTACTGATTCTGAATTGTCGAAAGTTATAATATCCGTACTGTAATTGTGATCCAGATACTTTTTGTTTAGTTCTATTATAACTTCTTCCGAAACAAATACATAATTTATACTATCTATTGTTTTTCCTTCTTCATTAGCCACTGATTTTAACCAATATGCTATTTTTCTCTTCTTTTTTAAATTAAAAGATGTATTTTCGGTGAAGAATCTTATTGCCAATTTTCGTATTAAATTAAAAAAGTCATTTTCACCAGGCTTCCATTATTTTCAAACTTTATCTTGTCTGAAAGTCGCGACATAAGGAACACACCACGTCCGCTCATATTTTCAATGTTCTCCGGAGAGGTGGGGTCCGGGAGATTTTTATAATCAAATCCATTGCCCTGGTCTTTTACTATTAAAAGTATTTTTTCGTCTTTTTTTGTTAAAGATATCTCTACATCTTTGGTCTCGTCCAACTTATTACCGTGAGTTATAGCATTGTTAGTGGCTTCTAATGCGGCAATCAACAAATTGCCGTATAACTCTTCGTCAATGCTAAGTCGAGCGGAAAAATCATCAACCAATTTTTCCACCAAATGAAGATTATCCGTTTTTGATGTTATAATCATTTTATTATCCATAGCTATTTTTATTCTATTTTTATACTTATACTGTTTTTTTTCAAAAAGGTTACAATTTTTGTAACTTTTTTTTTACATTCGAGTAATCCATAGCTCCGGATTTTGTCTGTTTGCTCCTTCGTAAAGCATAAACTGCATTGTAGCGCTCTGCGAACCGCGCTCTGTATATACTTTTCCTATCGTCTCTCTTATCGATACCTTATCTCCTTGCCTCACCCTGACGTCAACCAAGTTCATGTATGCCGTTATATAGTTCCAGTGACGTATAAACACAAACATATTCCATCCCGCAATACCGCCTACTGTTGATACCTCCCCATCAAAAACAGCACGTACATCTGCATTAGCTACAGTTGTAATATATATACCCGTATTATTAATTTCTACACTTCTCTCTACCGGATGCCTGTGCGGTCCAAATTTACCCGTTATAGTTCCTCTCTCTGTGGGCCATGGCAAGCGTCCTCTGTTTGCCCTGAAATTATTTGAAATCAAACGTTCTTCAGGGGTCAGCACATTAAACGGGTTTGCCGGTGTAGTACCACGCCTTCGAGCTTCCTCAGCCAACATTTTTTCAATTTCCTGCTGTACACGTTGTTGCTTTTGTTGCTGTGCACGTAATTGAGTTCGCAACTGCTGAACATTTGCTCTCAATCGGCTCACTTCTCTGTCATGTTCGGCTCTTACAGTTTGCAAAGCTTCACTTTCTCGGCGATGTTCGGCAAGTAACTGTTCTCGTTCGGCTCGTTGTGCCGTAAGTTTTTCTATAGTTACCTTCAATTCTTCCTGCATCACTAGTATTTCCTTAACTTGCCTTTTCCTAAATTCTCCATATTGCTGAAAATATTTCATACGTCTGTAAGCCTCGTTAAAATCTTTTGCCGATAACACATATATTAATTTATTGTACTGACCCCTGTTTTTATATGCCTGGTAAACTAACCGGGCATATTCTGTCTTCATTTTTTCTATATCGTTAGTCATCTGTCTAATTTGCTCATTCGAACTGTTAATTTGTCTCTCAGTATAAGCTACTTCTGCGTTAATACCAGAAATAAGCCTGTTATATTGCGACAATTGCGCAACAAGCAAATTCAATTTTGTCTCCGATTGCTCCTGCTCACGAACTGATTCTCGCAACAAACGGTTAGTTTCATTAATTTCCCTTTCAATTTGCCGACGCTGCTCTTCTAAACTTTGACGCGTTTGTGAATATACTGACAAAACAAACAGGAACATCCCAAATAACAAAAACAGACGTTTTATACACATATTTCAACTTTATAAATTTCGCACAAAAATACAATTTTATTATAACATTGTGAAAAAAATGTTAGTTTTTTGTAAAAAAAAATATTTGCTTTTCTCAAAATAAAAATTCTATATTCATTTTTTTCACATCTCCTATTTTTTTTTTCATTTTTTATTATTTTTTATCAACAAGATATTTACAAAAAAAATAGAAAAAAATGAAGTCTAAAATATTGATATTTAATATTTTTTAAGTGAATTTTTATTTTTTTCTAATTTTCAACAAGCTATTATTATTTATATTTTTATTTAAAAAATTTAAAAATAATATAATAGTTATAATATTGTTAATTTTTTTTTTATCTTTGCAAAAATTTTTATTCAATAATTTATGAAACGACGAGATTTTTTAAAAACAGGCGGAGCTGTAGTTCTGGGAGCTGCGGTGTTGCCTCATATAGGTTGTGGTCAGGAGGCAAATGTGTCGCCTGACTTGGCTGGAATGATGAACCATTTCGGTGTCAGCCAGCGCGATTTGCGCAAAGTGATAGAAGTTGCGCTCGAAAGGGGCGGCGACTTTGCCGACCTCTATTTCGAACATACGCTCTCAAACAGCGTAGGACTTCAGGACGGACAAGTAAACCGCGCAAGTTCAAACATACAGTATGGCGTAGGTATAAGGGTTGTTTCGGGCGACCAAACCGGATATGCCTTCGTTGAAAACATTACGTTGAACGAAATGCTTAACGCTGCACGCACCGCCTCGCGTATAGCTTCGGGCACGGCTAAAACGCCGCCAATTCAAGTAGACGAAAAGACCTTTGCAAATCATTATCCGGTTATCAGTTCGTGGGAGGATGCCAACATTCAGGCAAAGATGCCTTTTCTGCAAAAGTTTAACGACCGTGTATTTGAACTAGACCACCGCGTTACACGGGTAAATGCGTCTATCAACGACACAACGTCGTATATCCTTTATTTCAATTCAGAGGGAACGCTGTGTCACGATTATCGCCCGATGGTAGTAGTAAGTGGAACGTGTATCATGCAGGAAGGCAGCAAGATAGAGAACAACCGGTCGTCGCGCGCAGGACGCAGAGATCTAAGCTTTCTTAGTGATGCGTTGATAGAAGAGATGGCGAAGGAAGTAGTAGAATATACTTCGATACTCTTTGAAGCGGTACAGCCCAGAGGGGGCGAAATACCGGTAGTAATGGCAGCCGGCGGCTCGGGTATCCTGCTCCACGAAGCTATAGGTCACGCGTTCGAAGCTGACTTCAACCGGAAAAATACATCCATTTTTTCCGAAATGCTGAACAAAAAAATATGCGACGAGCGTATTAACGTTGTAGACGACGGAACAGTTGCAGGAGACAGAGGCTCGTTGAATTTCGACGACGAAGGCACTGAAAGCCAGAGAACATACATAGTCAGGAACGGGGTGTTGAGTTCGTACCTCCACGACCGCATAAGCGCTAAACATTATGGAATAGCGCCAACAGGTAACGGACGTAGACAATCGTTCAAAAATATGCCTATCCCGCGTATGCGTTGCACATACATGGAAAATGGAAACTATAGCGAAGAAGAGATTATTGCCAGCGTAAAGGACGGCGTCTATTTAGACAAGTTTACCAACGGACAGGTGCAGATTGGAGCAGGCGATTTCACTTTCTTTGTGAAGAACGGCTTTTTGATAGAAAACGGAAAACTTACGAGACCTATCAAAGACATTAATATAATAGGAAACGGTCCAAAAGCGTTGGAAGATATAGTAATGGTAAGCAACAACCTTAAAATCGACATGGGCGCTTGGACTTGCGGCAAAGACGGACAAGGAGTTCCGGCTTCGCAAGGACTTCCGTCAGTGCTTGTGAGACAATTAACAGTGGGAGGTGTGTAATAATAAAAAAAAAGCAAAATGATTTCAAGAGAAAATAAAGAATTAGCAAAATGGGCGATGCAATACGCCTTAGACAAAGGATGTTCGGCTGCGTGTGTGTCAGTGAGTGCCCGCAACGGCAATTCGTTCCAATATCGCGACACGCAGATAGACAGGCTTCAACAGGCAAACGAAAACGGCATGAACATACAGTTATATGTAGACAGCAGATATGGAACGTATTCAACTAACAGGTTGAACAAAAAAGAATTGGAACGTTATATTTCCAACTGTGTCGAGACCACCCGTTATTTAGCAAAAGACGAATTTCGCCAACTTCCGCAGCCCGACCGTTACTACAAAGGCGACGGCAAAGGATTGGACACGTTCGATAACTCCGTAGACAGGATTTCGGTAGACGAGAAGTTAGCTCTCATAAAAAATAATACCGAAGAAATATTTGGCACCGATTCGCGTCTTATCTCGGTCAATTCGGGCTACAGCGACAGCAAAAGCGGCTCTTACATGACGACAAGCAACGGCTTCGAAGGAGAATCGCAGTCTACCTCCTTTTCGCTTTCGGCGGGAGCATCAATGAGGAGCGAAGGCGATGCTCGCCCATCAGGAGGATGGTCTGATTCGTCAATATTCTGGGACAAACTTCAAAAAGAAGGGATAGGAAAAACAGCCTTCGAAAGAACGGTACGTAAATTAGGACAGGAAAAAATACCTTCTGGCGTTTTCCCAATGATAATGGACAACAACATGTCGTCGCGACTGCTGTCGCCAATAATGTCAGCTCTGAACGGCAACAGTATTCAGCAAAGAAATTCTTTCCTGATAGACAAGATAGGCGAAAAGATAACCTCCGACAAGTTTACGCTAACCGACGAGCCACACATAGTGCAGGCGCGTGGAGCGCGATGGTTCGACGGTGAAGGAGTAGCAACTTCGAAAAGAGTGGTGATAGAAAACGGCGTGTTACGGACATATTACATCGACACCTACAGCGGCTTAAAGATGGATGTAGAGCCTACCGTACAGTCTTCGTCAATACTCACTTGTTTACACGGCGATAGAAACTTCGAACAGATGTTGGCATCGCTAAACAGAGGTATATGGGTAACTGGTTTCAACGGCGGCAACAGTAATAATACTACCGGAGCATTTTCGTTTGGTATAGAAGGCTTTTTGATAGAGAATGGCGAAGTAGTGAAGCCGATTAACGAAATGAATATCACTGGAAATCTGCTTACGCTATGGCAAAACTTGGTCGAAATAGGCAACGACCCACGACTGACGTCATCAACGCGGATACCGTCTGTACTGTTTGATGCAGTGAGCTTCAGCGGAGTGTAATGAACGCTTCCAAAAAAATAACCTCGCAGGTTTTCAAAACTTGCGAGGTTTATCATTAAGCATACGCAACTTCCAGCCGTTTTTCTATTGAATCTCGGATAAAAGAATTGATGCTTGTACCGTGACTTTCTGCATAGATAGCAATTTGACTGTGCATTTCGGACGGTATACGTATGTTCAGAACGCCGTTATATCCCTTGCGAGCCTTGATGCCATTCAAGGCGCAACACTCCAGGTAGGCATCAATGGCTTCCTTAAAATCAGCATAAAGTTCCGCCGCTGTGTTGCCTTCGTAACTGATTAAGTTGTTAGGCATCCCTAAAACTTTGCCAAACAAACAATCATCTTCTTTGCTGTATTCAATACTGCCGTAATATCCCTTATATTCCAGTTTGTCCATTATCTTCCTGCTTTATATTATTGTCTTCTTGTTCATTGTCGTTAAACAGCCCTTTTGCCGTCAAAAATTCCAAAACCTGTTTCAAAGCATACCCTTTTAGAATATTTGTCGGGTGCGGCTTATGCACCGTATGTACATCATCGCCTTTAACAAATTGCGCACGCGAGCCT
>Ga0099364_10015041_pt1 | contig 10230 bp, 5 predicted proteins | sample TergutTh196P3_FD_73070 | JGI IMG/M metagenome (GOLD analysis project Ga0099364, IMG submission 73070) | Microcerotermes parvus P3 segment gut microbial communities from Pointe-Noire, Republic of the Congo - Th196 P3 | ecosystem: Host-associated > Arthropoda: Insects > Digestive system > Gut ...
TAAGTGCTAAGTACGCTGCGCCTCATCCTCTTAACGGTCTCATACCCCGCCTCGATATCGACTCCCGAATCAGCGTAGGTCATCCCGTTTTTCCCGTCCAAGTACACACCTCTTTCGTAAAATTCCGTGTATATTTTACATCATGGGGAAAAGCCCGTCAAGATAAATATGGAACGAGGCGGGGGAAGGCGGGGGAAACGCGGACGCACACTGTGCGTCCCTACGGCGTTGCGTGTAATCGGGTCGTAGGGGCGGCCGCCCGCCATTTCCCGTGTGGCACGATGAACACGGGCGACCGGGGACGGTCGCCCCTACACCAACACCACACCGGCGCAGCGAAATTCGCCGCGCCTTGTAGGGACGCACATTGTGCGTCCGTGTTTTATTCTGCCACAACGCGCGGGGGCGGGGGGAACAAGAGACCGACCGGGAACTGCGGACGCACACTGTGCGTCCCTGCACGCGACGAGGCCGCTCCGACCGCTCCGGTGTAATTTCTCCTTGACAATAATTAGAAGATACTATATCATAATATAGTAGTAGTAGTAGTAGTAGTAGTAGTAGTAGTTGCGATAATAATGATAATAAAAGCGAATCTCACGCTTTCTGAGCAAAAAAGTTGCTCGAAACACCGGGTAAAAGCAGACGTTTTGGAACTATCCATTATTGTGAGGTGCGAATTATCAATGAATATTCGTCTTAGGGCCGTTCTTGTGATTACACTGACCTTTTTGCTCATCGTTACATTCAGTGTTTTCGCCGGAATACTTTTTGTAAGGAATAATATAGAAAAATCCCAAGAATTGGAAATAATGATAGTGGCGGATATTGCCGACCACTTTATAAGCAGCGAGATTGAGTTAGTAAAGCTAAAGACCACGAATGTTGTCAACAGGATAGACGAGGCGTCGGACGCGGAATGGGCCGGCGTTTTGGCGGGACAGATGGCCCTGTATCCTGAGTTCATCGGGATGGCGGTCTTGGACGCCGGCAAAGAGGTTATCGTCTCGGTTGGAGATATGCCGGCGACCCCGGAGATACTTGATGATGAATACATAAAGCGGGCGTTTCAAGGTAAAACGGCGATTTCATCAACATTGCCCACCGCAGACGGCATGGTGTTTTATGTGGCGGCCCCTTTGCCGGGCGCCAATGACAAGATAGTGGCGCTCACCCTCCCGGGAATGTATTTCAGCGAGAGGGTCTCGACCTTTGTCATTTGGGATACTGGCCATATTTTCATTGACGACCCGGAAGGGCATGTAATTGCCAATATCCGCGAAAATTGGGTGCAGAACCGGCAGAATTTCATCAAATTGGCGCAAGACGACCCCGAGCAGTACGAAGGGGTCGCGACCGTAATAAGAAGGGTAATAAGCGGCGAGACCGGAGTAGGGTATTTTTCCCTTTCCGGGGTGTTGAGAATGTGTTCGTTCAGGCCCATCAGAGCGTCGGAGGAGGGCTGGTGTCTGGGTATTATCGCGCCTCTCCCGGAAAGCCCGTTCAGAGACATCGACAGAGGGCTGGCCGCGGTCGGGGTAATAAGCTTCTTCCTCAGCGTTATCGCGGCGATTATCGCTTCCAGCTTCATAAAGAGGCCGTTTGAGGAAGTGGCCGTTCTGAAAGAAATGGCGGAAATAAACTCGGAATACAAAAGCGATTTTCTCGCGAGCATGAGCCATGAGATGCGGACTCCGCTTAACGCCGTGATAGGCTTGTCCGATCTGACGCTTGAAATGGGCGGCATGGACGAGGAGGCAAGGTTAAACCTTGAGAAAATACACAACGCGGGTACTACCCTCCTGAATATAGTCAACGACATTCTGGATATCTCAAAAATCGAGGCGGGGAAATTTGAGCTGATCCTGAATGAATACGACACCCCCAGCCTTATCAACGATACCATTACACAGAACATACTGCGGATAGGCGAGAAACCCATAGAGTTCGTTTTAGATATAACCGCGGATCTGCCTACCCATCTTTACGGCGACGACCTGAGAGTCAAGCAGATTCTGAGCAACCTTTTGTCAAACGCTTTCAAATACACGCTTGAGGGAACCGTGGAGTTAGGCATACGCAGTGAGCGTGAGGGAGACGAAACGGTTTGGCTGACGGCTTGGGTCAGAGATACCGGCGTGGGCATACGTCCCGACGATATCGAGAGGCTGTTTGCCGATTATACGCAGGTGGACGCGAAGGCCAACCGCAGGGTTGAGGGTACGGGCCTCGGGCTTTCGATTACCAAAAAGATGATCGATATGATGGACGGCGCCATCAACGTGGAGAGCGAGTATGGAAAGGGCAGTCTCTTTACAATAAAACTAAAGCAGAAATTCGTTACCGACACGCCCATAGGCGAAGTCCTGATGAACAAACTGAAAAGCTTTGGGTATTCGGACAGCAAGCGGGAAAAAGGCACCCGGCTCGCGTATGTTAAGATGCCTTATGCCAGGGTGCTTGTCGTAGACGACAATATTACCAATCTGGATGTGGCCAAAGGGCTGATGAAGCCTTATGGGATGCAGATTGACTGCGTAACGGGCGGCCCTGAGTCCATAGCCGCCATACGCACGGAAGAAAATAAATACAGCGCCATATTCATGGATCATATGATGCCCGGAATGGACGGCGTGGAAGCGGCTAAGCACATACGGCAAATAGATACGGATTACGCAAGGAACATCCCGATCATCGCGCTTACGGCCAACGCCATAGTCGGTAACGAGGAAATGTTCTTAAACAACGGCTTTCAGGCGTTTCTGTCAAAGCCCATAGAGCTTTCCCGCCTTGACGAGGTGATACGGAACTGGGTGCGCGATAAATCTAAGGAAAACGGCGAAGTCACGGCGGCCGTCCAGCTTGAACCAAGTATACTGATTGATAAGCGGATTGACGGCGTGAATATCGACAAAGGGCTTAAACGCTTTGGCGGCGACGAGGATACCTATTTAAGGATACTGCGCTCCTACGCGGTCAACACCCGCCCGCTCCTTGATTCGATAGAGAATGTCGCAGAGGACGGGCTGGCCGATTACGCGGTAATTGTGCATGGGATAAAAGGCTCAAGCCACGGTATTTTCGCCGAAGCCATCGGGGAGTTGGCCGAAAAACTGGAAAAGGAGTCAAAGACCGGAAGCTTCGGTTTCGTTAGCGAAAACAACCCGATTTTGATAAGGTCTGCGCGGAAGCTTATAGACGACATCGAGAATCTGCTCTCGGATGTAGATAAACCGAAAACCAAAAAGCAGGAGCCGGACAAAGAGCTGCTGCAAAAGCTCATCGACGCCTGCGAGGTTTACGATATGTATGGGGCGGATAAGATAATGGCGGAGATCGAGGCATACGAATATGAGTCCGGCGGCGAGCTGGTAGAGTGGCTAAAGGACAACATATCGGAGGGCAATTTTGACGAAATCAAAGAAAGACTAACGACCTGAATTTGAAGCGGAGGGACTGTATCCGGTGAGCGATTTAAGAAAAAAGATCATCCTGGTAGACGACATTAAGTCAAATTTAGATCAGGGCAGGAATATACTCAAGCCCTTTTACGAGGTATATCCCGCTTTATCAGCCGCGAAGCTTTTCGCCTATCTTGAAAAGGTTACTCCCGACTTGATTCTTTTGGATATTGAGATGCCTGAGATGAACGGTTACGAAACCATCAAGAAGCTGAAAGCGGACGAGCGCTACGCCGATATCCCGGTCATATTTTTGACCGCGAAAAGCGACGAAAGCAGCGAGCATGAAGGCTTTGAGCTTGGCGCGGTGGATTATGTAATAAAGCCCTTTTCGGCCCCGCTGCTCTTCAAGCGCATCGAAAATCAGCTTTTAATCGCCCAGCAAAAGCTGGATCTGATAGCCGCGCGGGACGCGGCGGAAGAGGCCAGCATTGCAAAGGGCGCTTTTCTCGCGAATATGAGCCATGAGATCAGGACGCCCATAAACGCCATTGTCGGCATGACCAAGATAGCCGCAAAGACCGACAATACGGTTAAGTTGAAATATTGCCTGTCCAATATAGAAAACTCCTCTATTCACCTATTGGGGATTATCAATGATATCTTAGATCTTTCAAAAATAGAGGCTGGAAAGTTTGATCTTTGCAATTCTTCAATGAACATAGAGAAAATGATGATTAAAGTATGCGATCTTATTATTGAGAAGATTGAGAGCAAAGATATAAAATTCAATATTATATTAGACACACATATGAGTATGCAGTATGAGGCCGATGAACTCAGGCTGTCGCAGGTCGTCACCAATTTATTATCAAACGCCGTGAAATTCACGCCGGCTAACGGGAAAATCGAACTGAAGGTTGTTGAAATTGAAAAAGGGGAGGGCTACAGCGTTCTCCGCTTTTCGGTAAAGGATACGGGCATCGGCTTGTCCGAGGAGCAAATCGGCAGGCTGTTCACCTCCTTTGAGCAAGCGGAAAGCAATACGGCCAAAAAATTCGGCGGCACAGGGCTGGGACTTTCCATCTCGAAAAGTATCGTTGAAAAGATGGACGGCAGGATATGGGTCGAATCCGAGGTCGGAAAAGGCTCGGAATTCATTTTTGAGGTTAGGCTGCAGCGCTCGGATAAGCAGGAAAACGCGATAATTTACGGGAATATCAAGCCCTCGGATATCAGGCTCCTCATAGCGGGGCCGGATCGGGAGGAAAGGAATTATTTCAAATCAATAACGAACAGCTTTGGCATAAGCGCCGAGGAAGCCGAAAATGTGGCGCAGGTGGTAGACCTCGCGGTGAATGCCAGGGAGACCGAAAAGCGCCCTTATGACATAGTGTTTATGGACGGTTCGCTTGCCGACGAAAAGGGCGTTGAATTTATCAAAAACTCAAGACTGCGTCCCAAAGAGGATCATGTCGTTGTTATGACCACTTATATGGACGGGAATAAGTCCGAGGGCGTGCTTAACAGCATAGGCATTGATAAATTCATGCCAAAGCCTGTGTTTCCCTCCGCCATTTTGGATTCAATAAACGAGACCGTAAGCGATACCGCCAAACACTTCAATATTACAACCAAAAATACGTCGGAGGTGCCCAACTTTTCGGGGATCAACATATTGCTTGCCGAGGATGTTGAAATCAACAGGGAGATATTCATGTCGCTGCTTGAGGAAACCTTGGTGAATATCGACGTCGCGGAAAACGGCAGGGTCGCCGTGGAGAAATTCAAGAGCGATCCTAATAAGTATAATTTAATCATTATGGATGTCCAGATGCCTGAAATGGACGGCTACGAGGCTACAAAAGCCATCCGCGCGCTCGGCGTGGATCGGGCGGGATCCATACCGATTATAGCCATGACCGCGAACGTCTTTAAGGAGGATATACAAAAGGGCTTAGACTGCGGTATGAGCGACCACCTTGCCAAGCCTATCGAGGTCGCTTCGGTCGTTGAGAAGATATCCCGCTACTGTTCGGCAGTCACGCAATAAACAAAATCCCTGCCTCACGGCGCAACCAAAGCCCGCGCGAGTTATATCGCGGGGGCTTTATAGTGTTCTTATGGCATTTTTATTTTCCTGCAAAGCGCTTTCAGCCGCTTGACCTCATAGAGCCGTTCGCGCGGCAGTACAAACACCGGAATACCCTCCGGGTGCGGCGCTATTGTGACCTGTCCGTAATACAGCGCAAGGCCGTCGCGCGTCAGATACCATTGGTCGGGCTTCCAATAGCGGCGCAGATTGCGGCGCAAGGGCTCGTTATATACCGCCTCGCCGCGTTCCTGACGCCGTAACGCTTGCTCCTCGGCTAATCGCAGCAGCGCGCGCTTATGTTTGTTGAGGTCGATGTGTAAAGGAAACCCGCTTTCCAAGCTCCATGTATCGCCGCGCCGTATTGTGAATCCGTTGGCGCCGCCCGCGTATTCATACCTGTCCGTGAAAAGCGACAGTATGCCGCTTTCGTTCAGCGTCACCTCATAGCTTGAGTTCATCTCATGGGGCAGAAACGGGAACGAATACTTGTCGTAGAAAGCCTTCTGCCGTTTTGCCTGCCGGATCAGCACGTCATCGGTATACCTCGCCAGAAAGCGGCGGGCCGCTTGGTAATGGCTGTTGAGACGCGCGGAAATTTTTGATGTCCCCGCGATGACGGGTACGCTCCAAACGGCTTTAAGCAGCGTTTCGCCGTCCGCGGTTTCAATTTTTTGATCCGCGACCGGCGAAATATCAACCGAATCTATTTTTTTCACACGGTTCACCTCACGGCATTGTATGCGTGAGATGAACTGTGGGTTCATTACTGCTTCATACTGAGCGATATCCTCTTTTTTTGCGCGTCCACCTCCAAAACCGTGACGCTAACGGCGTCGCCCACCTTCACCACATCTGACGGATGCCGGACATAACGGTCGCAGAGCTGCGATATATGCACCAAACCATCCTGATGCACGCCGATATCCACAAACGCGCCAAAATCTATAACATTGCGCACCGTGCCGGCCATTACCATACCCGGCCGCAAGTCTTTTATATCCAGCACATCGGTGCGCAGCTGAGGCGGCGGCAGCTCGTCGCGCGGGTCACGGCCCGGTTTTTGGAGCGACGCGGCTATGTCGCGAAGCGTATGTATGCCGACGCCGCATTCGCGCGCCACATTTTGCTCGCCGCGCTCCTCGATAAGCTCACCCAGCGCCGGAAGCCGCCCGCGCCTCACGTCGTCGAGCGTCAGCCCGAAGCAGGTAAGCAGTCTTTTGGCCGCCTCATACGACTCAGGATGTACCGACGTGTTATCTAACACGTTCACACTGCCGGGAACACGCAGAAAGCCCGCGGACTGCTCAAAAGCTTTCGGCCCCATTTTGGGCACCTTCAACAGCGACGTGCGGTCGGAGTAAGCCCCGTTCCGCTCCCGGTATACGACCACATTGCGCGCGACGACCGCGCCCAAGCCCGACACGCGCGCCAGCAGCGGCGCGGAAGCCACGTTCAGGTCAACGCCCACGGTGTTGACGCAATCCTCAACCACGCCGTCCAGCGACCGCGACAGGCGGGCGGGCGGCATGTCGTGCTGATATTGCCCCACGCCTATGGATTTCGGATCAACCTTGACCAGTTCGGCTAACGGATCCTGAAGGCGCCTTGCTATCGAAACCGCCGAGCGCAGCGATACGTCAAACTGCGGGAGCTCCTGCGAGGCAATCTTAGATGCCGAGTATACCGACGCTCCCGCCTCGTTGACCATGGTATAGGACACGCCCGGCGTCTCTTTTACCAGCGACGCCACAAATATTTCGGTTTCCTTAGACGCGGTGCCGTTGCCGACGGCTATGACCGTGACGCCGTGTTTTTCTATGAGTGTCTTGAGCGTTCTGACCGCTTCTGCGACCTTCGACTGCGGAGGCGTCGGGTATATAACGGCGGTGTCGAGAACCAGCCCGGTAGCGTCGATGACCGCGCATTTACAGCCCGTGCGGTACGCCGGATCAACGGCCAATATAACGCGCCCGCGCACGGGCGGCTGCATCAGCAGATGCTTGAGGTTGACCGAGAACATTTTTATGGCCTGCGTCTGCGCGCCCTCCGAAATATTGCCGCGCAGCTCCCGTTCAAGGGAGGGGAAAAGCAGCCTCCGCCAGCTGTCCTCTATCGCGCGCCCGACGTATGGGGATGTCGCGGAGCCGTGGCGCAGATAGGCGTTGACCATCGCGGCGACGGCGGCGTCGTGCGGAGCCTTGAGCGTTACCTTCAAAAAGCCCTCGCGCTCACCCCGGTTGACAGCCAGCACGCGGTGATGCTGTACCCGGCGGAGCGGCTCCTCATATTCGCAGAATTGCGAGAAAACCGAATCCGTGTCGGCGGCGCGTTCACAGCAGAGTACGCACTCGCGCGCCAGAAGGGGCTTTAGCTTGGCGCGCAGCGCCGCGTCGTCGGAGAACACCTCGGCCAGAATATCACACGCGCCGTTAAGGCACGCGTCCGCGTCCTCAAGCCCTTTTTCAGGTTCTATGAACATTTGGGCCTTTTCGTGCGGCGGCTCCGCGGCCTCCGGTTGCTCCAGCAGCCAGTCCGCAAGCGGCTCCAGCCCCTGTTCGCGGGCGACCGTCGCGCGCGTACGCCGCTTCTGCTTATACGGCCGGTACAGATCCTCCACCTCAGCCAGTATCGAGGCGGACTCTATGGCGGCGTCCAGCTCGGGCGTCAGCTTGCCCTGCGCCTCTATCGCGTCGCGGACTTCCTGCTTGCGCTTGTCAAGGCCGCGCAGATATTGCAGACGCTCGGACAGCTCGCGCAGCTTCTGGTCGTCCATCGCGCCGTGCATCTCCTTGCGGTAACGCGCTATAAAGGGTATGGTCGCGCCGTCGTCTATCAGCCGTATAATATTTTCAACATGCGACGGCTGACAAGTAAATTCCCTTGACAGAATATCCTGATAAGTGAAAGCCATCTTAAATCAGCGTCCTTTACTTTCTATCCACGATGTGACCGACCGCGACACGGCGTCGAAGGTTTCGGAGGAAAACGGCGACGGCAGACCGGCGGATTCCAGCAATCCGGTAAAGGTCATCGAACCGCCCTTGGAGAGGAACGACCGGTATTTTTGCCAAGCGCCGCTGAAATCGTCAAGCGACATGGCCCAGAGATGAAGGGCCACGGTTTGTGCCAGACAATAGTCGATATAGTAGAAAGGGCGTTCGTAGATATGCGTCTGAACCTGCCAGCGGCGGCCGTCGCGGTAAAACGGCACGTCGTCAAGCTTCAGATACGGCCGATACGCTTCCTCAAGCGCTAAATAGGCTTTGTTGCGCTCGGCGGGCGTCATGCCGGGCTTTGAGTAAACGATATGCTGGAACTCGTCCACCACACAGCCATAGGGTATAAACGAGAAAGCACCGGAAAGATGACCGTAACGGTACTTGTCCGCGTCGTCGAAAAACAGCTCCATCCAAGGCCATGTGAAGAACTCCATGGCCATAGAGTGAACCTCGCAAGCCTCGTAGGTGGGTGAATGAAGATCGTACAGCCTGACGCCGCGCGCGCCGTATGCGGCCAGCGCGTGACCGGCCTCGTGGGTAAGCACGTCTATGTCGTTGGTTGTGCCGTTGAAATTGGCGAAGATAAACGGGAACTCGTGATCCGGGATATAAGTGCAATAGCCGCCTCCCGCCTTGCCGGGGCGCGACAGCACGTCAAACAGCTCGTGCTTGAGCATGTAGTCAAAGAATTCCTTGGTTTCGGGCGAAAGCTCGGCATACATGCGGCGGCCCTCTTTGAATATTTCGGTGCCTTTCGGGAGGGCGTTGCCGTCGGCGAACAGGGCCGCGTCGTCGTATATGCGCAGAGCGTCTATCCCGAGGCGCGCCGCCTGCGCGGCCTTAAGCTTCGCGGTGAGGGGCAGCAGCTTTTCGCGCACCAGCCCGCGGAACGCGGCCACGTCGTCTTGCGTATATGAGTTGCGCTGCATCTGATAGTAGCCGAGCTGTATATAGTCGTCAAACCCCAATTTGCGCGCCATCGCGGTGCGCGTTTTTACGAGCCGGTCGAAGGTTTCGTCTAATTCGTCCTTATGCGCCTCCAGAAAACCGGCGTCGGCCTCAAACGCGCGCTTTCGAGTATCGCGGTCGCGATGCTCTTTGTAAAAAACAAGCTGTGAGCGCGTCAGTTCCTGACCGTCAAAGGGTATCTTGGCGGACGCGAGCAGCTTGACATAGGCGGAGGTCAGCTTATTTTCAAGCTGAAGATCCTCCACTATCTCAGGCGAAAAGGTCTTGAGCGCCATCTCGGTGTTTGCGAACACCAGTGAGCCAAGCTCCGCTTCCATGCGCGCGCGGTGCGGCGAAGTCACCAGCGCTTTTCCAAAGCGCTGGGCACATTCCTCGAATTGGGGCAGGATCTCGTCGTAGTAGTCCTTTTCGGCGTCATAGAACTCGTCGGCGGTGTTGATGGTATGGCGTATATACGCGACGTTGATTTTTGTCTCTATCTCGCGCGTCAGCCTGTCCTTTTTCATGACGGCCTCAAGCGCGCTTTCCGGCGCGGGCGCGCTCTCAAGCCCGGATATTATCTCGTTCAAACGCGCCTCGGCGTATTCAAGGGTCACGCGCTCATAGGGCAGTTCGCCGAATTTCATACGCTCACACTCTTTTCTTTCATTTTTTCGCGCCTTTGGAGCCGGCGGCGCCGGACAGTATATTGGTCGGGATGGTCATAACAAGCGCGTCGCGGCGGCGTTTACGGTTAAACGCCAGCTTTATGGTCTCGGTCAGCAGT